>Ga0181535_10000015_pt1 | contig 258384 bp, 216 predicted proteins | sample PEATcosm2014_Bin_44_FD_119774 | JGI IMG/M metagenome (GOLD analysis project Ga0181535, IMG submission 119774) | Peatland microbial communities from MTU Mesocosm Facility, Houghton, MI, USA - PEATcosm2014_Bin17_30_metaG | ecosystem: Environmental > Terrestrial > Soil > Wetlands > Peat | place... | reverse complement strand
TCCGAAAACTCCTGGTCAGCTTTGAAAAGACCGAGGCGAGCTACCTCGCCTTGCTCTCCCTAGCCGCCGCCATGATTTGCTGGAGGCAGACAACTTCTATTTACGGATAAGTTCTAAGGGACTAGGTCTTTGACCGCATAGTTTTTACCACGGAGGGCGCCCGCGGTCTCGATTTCGAGACCGTGCAAAGTTCGAACTGAAATACACCTTCATGCTGAGCCGCATTTTGAAGCGCCGATGAGAGCTTGCTGAGTGAAGGTTCTCTTCAGTGCGCCGCAGATCGGATCTTGGGCTGTCTCGAATGCGTTCTGGGCCAAGGTCGAACCACTTGTCCCCGTCGCAGTAGTCTGGGTAAAACCCTGGGTGAGATGGAATGGCCTTGGATTCTGTAAACCATTGATATATATGGTAGGCACGACTGGACTCGAACCAGCGACCTCTTCCGTGTCAAGGAAGCGCTCTAACCAACTGAGCTACGCGCCTGCAGATCAATAAACGTAGTTTAACAGGATTGCCGCCGAGAGCAAAGCGGGATTGAACCGGCGCCTACCGACTGTCTGGCCGTGCTGCGCGAACCGGCGGCGGAACCGACGCTCTGCCTCATCCGCTACACTGGCGAGAAGCCCGATTTACCGCAAGGAAGCCCTGCCGATGCCGCATCTCTATGTTGCCGTTCTGGTTGTCATTGTCGTCGCGCTGCTCAGTGTGTCCCTGTACCGCACCGCGCTGGTCAAGACCAAGGCCGACTACCTGGTCGCCGGGCGCTCGCTGCCGGCGGCGGTGCTGGTGCTGACGCTGCTGACCTCGTGGATCGGCGCCGGCTCGCTCTTTGCCGGGGCGGAAAACGCCTATCGCAACGGCTTTGCCGCGCTGTGGCAGCCGGCGGGCGGCTGGCTGGGGTTGTTGCTGATTTACTTTATTGCTCCGCGGGCGCGCAAATTCGCCCAGTTCACCCTGCCCGACTTGCTGGAGGCGCGCTACAACCAGGCGGCGCGGGTGCTGGGCACCATTGCCATTCTCTTCGCCTATGTGGGCATTACCAGCTACCAGTTCAAGGGCGGCGGCAATGTGCTGCACCTGATCTTTCCTGAAACGGTGTCGCCGGAGATGGGCACCTACCTCATTGCCGCCTTCGTCATCGTCACCACGGCGCTGGCGGGGATGTCGTCGGTGGCTTATATGGACGTAGCCATCGGCTCGCTGGTCACCGTCATCTGCATTCTGGCTGCGCCCATGCTCTTTGTGAAGGCCGGCGGATGGGCTGGGCTGCACGCGGCGCTGCCCGCCTCGCACTTTCAGCCGCTGGGCGACCTTTCCTTTGTTCGGGCGATGGAGTTTCTGGTTCCCACGCTGCTGCTCATGCTGGGCAACCAGGTGATGTACCAGAAGTTTTTCTCGGCCAGGAGCGAAAAGGCCGCGCGGGTCTCGGTGATCGGGTGGATTCTGGGCACGGTGGTGCTGGAAACGCTGATTGTGGCTATCGCCGTTTTCGGTTCGGCGCTCTTCAAGACCGGCGAAGTAGCCGCAGCGCCCTACGAGATCATTCCTTATACGGCGCGGCACGGGCTGCCGGCTCTGATGGGTGCGCTGCTGCTGGGCGCGGTCTTCGCCAAGGTGATTTCGACGGCCTCCAACTACCTGTTCTCGCCGGCCACCAACCTGGTCAACGACGTTTTTGTGCGCTACATCGCGCCCGAGGCCTCGCACAAGCGGGTGCTGATCGTCTCCCGGCTGGCGGTGGTGCTGCTGGGCTGCTGGGCGCTCTATCAGGCCATCTACGCGCCGAGTATTTTGGAGAAGATGCTCTACGCCTACACCATCTATTCGGCCGCGCTGACGCCGGTGGTGCTGGCGGCCTTCTACTCGAAACGGGCAACGGCCTGGGGCGCGGTGGCGGCCATCGCCAGCGGCACTGCGGTGACGCTAAGCTGGGATTCGATCAGAACGTTCTTCCCGCAGATCCTGCGCGAGCGCGACGCCATCTTCCCGGCGTTGCTGGCGGCGGTGGCGGCGCTGGTGGTTGTAAGTCTGCTCACGCCCCGGCCACGGGCGGAGCAACTGGCGCAGTTTGCGGAGTAAACTCCCGCAGTGACAGCTTCCGTCCACAGCGTTGTTGTCGGGCTCGCTTGCCCGGTTCAATCTGGATCCACCAGCAGATGAGGCTACAGCAGCCCGCCGCGGCCGGCGAGGCGGCGGGAGAAGAGCCATCCGAGCAGCGAAGCGGTCAGCGCTCCAGCGACCCCGGCAGCGGCTTCCAGAGAGGGGAGATAGCTCGGAGCGAAGTACGGCGCGGTCAAGGTCCAAGTGTTCAGAGCAGCGCGCAGGGAACCCGCCAGGGCAAAGACTCCCCAGGCCAGGAGGCCCACCATCAATACCATGCCGGGGAGAATGCGCTTCCAAGGGAAGGGCAAGGGCGCCGGCGCGGCGGCTTCATCCTCGACGCGTTCCATCACAGCGGCGAGAAAGCCTGAGGTGGGTACGAGTTCCTCTTCACCGGCCAGAATGCGGTCGAGTGCGCTCTCTGGGACGTTGTCTGCGACGCGGGCGGCGGGTTCGGGACGATTTCGGTTCATTGAGAGGCCTCCGATACGGAGCGCAGAGCGGGCTCAGTGGCTGCCGGCGGGTTGATCGTCCGGGCGATTGCGTTCCCGCCGAGGTCTTCGGCGGCGAGATGCGGAAAGCGCTGGCGCAACAGGGCGCGGGCTCGGCTGAGGCGGGCCTTCAGGGTTCCCTCGGGCATCTTCAGGGTGGCTGCCGCCGCGGCACTATCCATCTCGTGAAAGTAGAAGAGAATCACCGGTTCGCGGTAGCGTAAGGGCAGATTCAGCACGGCGCGGCGCAGAGCTTCGTTCTGTCTTTGTTCCTGGAATTCGTGAAGCTGCGGAGCGGGCTGGGAGGGCTCCGGCGCTTCGTCCAGGGGCAGAGTGACGGTGGGAAAGCGCTTGAGCTCACTGCGATAGAGGTTGGCGGCCAGCGCGAAGAGCCAGGTGGAAAAGTTGGACTCGCGACGCCAGTGGGCGAGGTTGCGCCAGGCGCGCAAAAAAGCCTCTTGGGCCATCTCCTCGGCGCGGGAGCGGTCGCGGCAGTAGCGCCAGGCCATATTCACGAGCGGTCCCTGCCAGCGCTTCACGATTCCCTCGAAGGCGCGGTGCTCACCGGCCAGCACCCGCTCCACATCGGCCAGATCGAGATTGGCCGAGCTAAGCCTGGCGGTAGCGGCTTGCGGGTTGGCGGCGATGGGACTCACGGGTGCTCCGTGGAGTGAGACTGCGGGCGCGGCTGGTGGGTTGCATTTTGTTGCCGTCTGACATTCTTGCAGAAAATGCAACCGGATGGGGAGGATAGCGGTCCCACTCATTGCAACGGGGAAGACTCCCCGGCAAGGAGGAGGACAGGAAGATGAAAATTGAATTGGCGCTATTGTTTCCGATCGTGGTGATTGTGGTGGTCTTCATCTTCACCGCCGTGGTTCATTGGGTAGACAGCCAGCGCAAGGAGCGCGAGGCCTATTACAAAGCCGAGACCCTGCGCCGGATCACCGAGGCTTCGGGCGATGGAGCCAAGGCAGCCATGGAACTGCTGCAGGCAGATGAGCGCCTCAAGAGAATCAAAATGCGCGAAGGTCTGAAGATCGGCGGATTGGTCAATGTAGGCGTGGGTGTGGGGTTGGTGATCTTTCTGCACGAGTTGCTGGGACCGCATGGGGTGGACAACGGCGCCGCCGGACAGGTCTATCTCTGTGGACTCATTCCGGGTCTGATTGGCGTGGCCCTGCTGGTCTACGTCTACCTGCTGGCCGCGCCGGTCGAGTAGCCACCTGCGCTGGGGCAGCCGCCTTCGGCTGGTCCGCGCCAGAGAAACGGCGCGCAAATCGCAGGGCATGAGGATGAATCCCCTGGCGCGGAGTGCACATCGTATAGATAGTTGTTAAAACAACTATCAAGCCCCAGCAGTCCCTGGCGGCCTGAAGCATCGGAGGAGATTCCATGAACACCCGTCCGCACCGCCAACCGGCCCTCTTTCTTCCTCACGGCGGAGGGCCGTGCTTCTTTATGGACTGGACGTGGGGTCCGGCCGATACGTGGAAGGCTACGGAGCGCTTTCTGGCGGGTCTGGCGGCGACTCTGCCGGAACCGCCCAAAGCGCTGCTTGTGGTCAGCGCGCACTGGGAAGAGGCGGCATTCACGGCCAGCGCAGCCGCCGTTCCTCAGATGATCTACGACTACTCCGGCTTCCCCGAGCACACCTACCGGCTGCAGTGGCCGGCGCCGGGCGATCCTGAACTGGCAAACCGGGTGGTGGAACTGCTGGCAGGGGCCGGACTGCCAGCGGTTGTGAACCCTGTGCGGGGCTTCGATCACGGCGTCTTTGTGCCGTTGAAGGTGGCGTTTCCCGAAGCGCAGATTCCGGTGGTTTCGCTCTCTCTGGCGGTCTCCGGGGAGGGAGCATTCGATCCGCAGTTGCATCTGGCGGCGGGCCGGGCGCTGACGCCGCTGCGCGACGAAGGGATTTTGATCGTAGGCAGCGGAATGAGCTTCCACAATCTGCGCGCCTACCTGCGGCCAGAGACGGCGGAGCGGGCGCGGGCCTTCGATGCCTGGCTGACCAAGTCCGTGGAGTCGCCCGGCGAAGAACGCGAAGAGATGCTGGCTCATTGGCAGGATGCGCCCTTTGCCCGCTTCGCTCACCCCCGCGAAGAACACCTGATTCCGCTGCTGGTGGCGGCGGGCGCCGGAGGAGTTGCGCCAGGCCGCCGCATCTTCGGCGATGAGCCCATGGGCGCCGCGCTCAGCGCCTACCGCTTCGATTCCTAAGATAGCCGCCCGGAAGAAAAATGCTCTATTGGAGAAAAAAGCAACTGGATCGTAGAGGAGGACCCGGAATCTCGGGGTTGAGTCAGTCTGAATCGGAATTACAAATATAGGTGAACATCTATGTGGCGATAGGTGGATCGCCATGGGCTAAGAGGAAATGGGATAAGGACCATCCGCTTGAACGCAGATAGGCAAACGTTAACTCGTCACTCGCTCCTCCCGCTCCAGTGCTTCGTGAATCAGCATCTTTAAAAAAGTCTGGTAGCGCAGGCCGCGGCGTTCGGCGAGCGTGCGAGCGCGGGAAATGTCTTCGGGAGCCAGGCGGATGGTGGTTGCGGGTGTGATTCCGCGGCGTTTAAGCGTGGCCTGTTGGACTTGTCCTTCCTTGGCCGCCCGCAGAAAGCCATCGGCCAGCGCCTCGCGATGGGCGTAGAGCCACTCCTCCTCTTCGTTTTCGTTCTCAAATCTGGGAATCTTCAATGTTTCCATGGCGCCGCCCCATCTCTGCCAGATAGTAAGTCTTCACTTGCTTCGGTGCGTCCCAGGCTGAGATAACGCGCACTCCGCCATTGCGCCAGGTAGCCACCAATTGCAGAATCCTGCCTGTGGCTGTCTCGCCCAGATGCAGCAAACGTTCCTCACCAGAGGTTTCGTCGCCATTCTGCAACTCCGTATCCAGCGGATCGTTGAGCACCACCTCTTCCGCCTCGCGCGGAGTAACGCCGTGCCGAGCCAGATGGGACCGGTTGGCCTCATCCCATTCGAAATGCAAGAGCGGTAGACTCATCGCCAACACTCTATGCTGTGTTGGAAAAACTGTCGAGGCCGATGATTGTATTTACAGTGTATGTCGCTCTAGGGCGTTGTCAAGGAGAAGATGCCCTGCGTCCAGTGTGCGCCGTACAGAACACCGCCCAGAATTCCCGCGGCGAGAATCAGCCATGTTGCGTTGAGGCGGTAGCGGAGCAGAAGGAAGGCGCTGACCAGGGCGATGCCCCAGGTGATGCCGTCGAGCAGCGCGGCTCTGCCCAGAGGCAAAGCGACCGAGGCCATGAGGGCGACGGCGGCGGCGTTGACGCCGTCCAGGAAGGCGCCGGCGCGTTTCGAGTTGCGGATGCGGCCGGCCAGCGTGGCGGCTGCTGCGGCCATTCCAAAGGAAGGCAGAAAGATGGCCAGGGTGGCTACCGCCGCGCCGCTGAAGCCGTGCAGAAGAAATCCGAGAAAAGTGGCGGTGGCAAAGACCGGTCCGGGCGTGAGCTGGCCGGCGGTGACGGCGTCGAGCAATTGCGCCGGAGTGATCCAGTGCAGGCGGTCGACCAGGTCGGCCTTGAGGAAGGCAAGCAAAACGTAGCCCGATCCAAAGACGGCGACGCCGAGTTTGAGAAAAACCAGAGCGAGTGAGAGAAGGCCGGCGGCTCCAACAGCGCTGCCAGCCAGGCCGGCTCCCGTGGCGAGTCCAATTCTGCTGGCAGAGGTTGAGGGTTGGGCAAAAAATCCAGAAACAGCCCCCAAGCCTGCCCGCCGCGCCTGCACCAGCAGAACCAGGCCCCCGGCCAAGAGCAGCACGGCGAGCGGCGGCACGCCGGCCAGTGCGCCGGCCAGAGAAGCGACTCCCAGGAGGGCCAGGGGAAGGGTTCGGTACGCGCTCTTTCCCAGATTCCAGACAGCTTGCAAAAGGATGGCCAGCATCACCGGCTTGGCTCCATAGAGCAGGCCCTGCAGCAGCGGCAAGCTACCGAATCGGACATAGATCCAGGCCAGCCCGAGCGTAGAAAGCGAGGCGGGCAGAATAAAGCAGGCTCCGGCGACGAGCAGGCCGGGCCAGCCGGCGCGGCGAAAGCCGAGGGCCATGGCCACCTGCGTGGAACCCGGTCCGGGAAGCAAATTACAAGCGCCGGTCAGATCGAGGAACTGGGAGCGGCTCAGCCACTGGCGGCGATCGACGGCCTCGCGCTGCATGAGGGCAAGGTGGGCAGCCGGTCCGCCAAACGCGGTCAGGCCAAGGCGCAGGAAAAGACGGAGGAGTTCGCCGAGAGAAGATGCGTTCTGGGAAGCAGGCTTCATGACCCGCAGGCTAACGCTCGTACCAGCGGCGCCGGTTAGCCAGGTGCAGGCCGGAATCGATCAGAATGGCGAGAGCCGAGACCAGCATGACCAGTTCAACCCGGGCGGCGTGGAAGAAGGCCAGCCAGCCGTATTGCGTGGCGTGGGGCAGCGTGAAAGGCCCCAGTGGCCGGGCTAGTAGAATCGGCAGTTTGGTCGTGATCAGAGCCGCAACCATGATCGCAAGCAGCAGCAGGGAGGCTTCGCCGGCATAAATATTGAGCAGAATCGCCAAACCGCCGGCGATCTCGACGCCGCCCACCGCCGGCGCCAGGATGTGGGGAAACGGCAGGCCGATGGCTGCGAAACTGTCAATGCCGTATTCGCTGGGCAACGCGAATTTGAGGGCGCCTTCGAAGATAAAGACCAACCCCACGAGCACCCGGATGAGGATCATGGGCAATTCGCGGCGCATCAGTTCCTCCCGGAGCGTGAAGTGGGATAGAACCCGGTCCCTCGGCGGGAGGGGGTTAGCGACAAAATCCGACACGAGAAGCATACCGCAGGCGATGGGCAAGTGTGGGAAAAGAAAAGCGGTGCGCCCCAAAAGACGTCGTCCTTGAACCTCGGGAAAGAAAAGAACGGTGACCCCGGCCAAGAAAATCGGAAAGTGGAGGATCGCCTGCCGAGGAAAAGAACGTCTAAAAAATGCGGAAGACGAGGAAGAGAAGCGCAGCCCCGTTCCGTTCCGATAGACTGTGTTGTGGGCTCCAATGGGGGCCATTCCACGTTCGCGCGGGCCGAAAGCGGCGGGGAGAAGTTGAGAAAGACGGGATTCGGGCGTTTTTTCGAAATCCGGCGGTGTCCTTCGTGTCCATCGCTTCTCTGGGATGTGCCGGCGGCGATACCGGTTGGGGGTTACTCCCCATCGAAAAGCGGCTTTGCGGAGCGTCGCGCACCGGGCCAGTGAGGCCAGGGTGGGAACGGTCCAATCGCCCGCGGTCTCTGGCTACAATTTATTTGTCGCCGGGGATGGTAAAATCAGTCTTTCGTAGAGGCAGGACCAGATTTTCAGCATGAGGGTGTCTATATTCTTCCCGTGAAGCGTAACCTGATGTCGAACGATGCACCGCACCAGCACTTGTGCTCTGTGCAGGGCTCCGGCCCGGTGAAGATCAAGCACACTTCCATCCCCCGCGCCCGCCAGTTGGTGAGCCGCACGGCTGGTCTGTGCCGCCTGATGGGCGTGCTGTTTTTACTGCTTTTGGCGACGAACGTCCCGGCGGCCATGGCGCAGCAGGGCCAGACGATCGAGCAGATTCGCGTGATCGGCAACCGGCGCATCCCCAAGGAAACGGTGTTGGCGCGGTTGTTTACCCACGTCGGCGACACTTACGATCCGATCTCCATCGAGCGCGATTTCAACTCGTTGTGGAACACCTCGTACTTCGAAGACCTGCGCATCGAGCGCGAGGATTCGGAGAAGGGGATCATCCTCAACGTCTTCGTGCGCGAGAAGCCCACGATTCGCGAGATCAATTACAAGGGCCTGAACGCCGTCTCGCAGTCGGACGTACTGGACCGCTTCAAGAAGGAAAAGGTTGGCCTGACGGTGGAGAGCCAGTACGATCCGACGCGCATCAAGCGCGCCGAGACGGTGCTGAAAGACATCCTGTCGGAGCATGGCCACCAGTTCGCCACCATCAAGACGGAAGTGAAGACCATTCCTCCCGCCTCGGTGCAGGTGAACTTCAATATCAAGGAAGGCCCGACCGTGAAGGTAGGGCAGATCCGCTTCACCGGCAACGAGCACCTGAGCGGCCTGGTGCTGCGCCGCTCGATGAAGAATCTAAAGCCCATCGGCATCCCCTACTCAATCATCTTCGAAAACATCTTTTCCCAGACCTTCGATGCCAGCAAGCTGGAAGAGGACACCGAGCGGGTGCGCTTTGCCTTCCGCGACAAGGGCTACTACAACACCGCCATCGAAGAGCCAAAGACCCAGATCCGCGATCAGGGCGGCTTGAACTGGTTTACCTTCCGCCCCAACAAGGGCAAGCGCATCGACATTCTCATTCCCGTCGAGGAGGGTGCACGCTATCGGCTGGGCACCATCACCTTTACCGGCAACAAGGCGGTCAACAACGTCAAGGCGTTGCGCGGTACCTTTGCCGTAAAAGACGGCGAGTGGTTCAACGCCACGCTGATCGGCAAGGGCCTGGAGAATTTGAAGAAGGCCTACGGCCAGTTGGGCTACATCAACTTCGGCGCTATTCCCAAGCCGGTATTCGACGAGCAGAAGAAGACTGTTTCGCTGGTCGTGGACATCGACGAGGGCAAGCCCTTCTATGTTTCGCGCATCGAGTTCCAGGGCAACACGGTGACCCGCGACAAGGTCATCCGCCGCGAGCTGATGCTGGATGAAGGTTCGGTCTACAACTCCCAACTGTGGGAGTACAGCCTGTTGCGGTTGAACCAGTTGGAGTACTTCGAGCCGCTCAAGGTGGATCAGGACTCCGAGGCCCATCAGGATGCCGACGCAGGCACCGTGGACCTGCTGCTCAAAGTCAAGGAGAAGGGCAAGAACTCGATCGGCCTGAATGGCGGCGTCAGCGGCCTCTCCGGCGCCTTTCTGGGCGTGAACTACCAGACCAACAACTTCCTCGGCCTGGGTGAAACGCTGAGTTTGCAGGGCAACCTGGGCAACGTAAGCCGCCAATTTACCTTTGGCTTCTCGCAGCCTTACATTCGCAACCGCCCGTTGAATGTCGGCTTCCAGATCTTCAACCAGAAGCAGGATTACAACGCCGCCAAGAACTACCAGGCAACGAGTGGAGCCTCGGCGAACCTGAGCGCGGCGGAGCAGTCGCTGACGCAAAACTATAACCAGTCGTCGACGGGATTGAATTTCTCGGTCAGCTATCCGCTGCGCCGGCACGCCTTCCAGCGGGTAGGATTTACCTATTCGCTGACCAAGTCGTCGATCACTGCCTTCAGTACGGCATCGCAGACCTTCTTCCAGACCATCAGCTTCCGTTCCGGCATTCAGAACTCGAACGCGCTGGACGGCATTGTCACCAGCTCGGCGTCCTTCAGTTACATCTACAACACCATCAACAACCCCATGCGGCCGCGTAGCGGCAAGGAATATACGGCGGTGATGCAGCTTGCCGGCCTTGCCGGCAATGTGCGCTACATCTCGCCGATGGTGGCCTACAAGAGCTTCCGCCCCATGCATTATCTGATCCCCTCCCCGGAGGGCCGGAATGTGTTGGGCCTGCGCGCGCAGTTGGCGTATGTGCAGGGTTTCGGCGGCGATGTGGCGCCGCCCAACAATCGCTTCTACTCCGGCGGCGAAGCCGAATTGCGCGGCTTCGATATCCGCGGCGCCACCCCCTACGGGTATGTGCCGACGCGGACCAACGTGCAGTTGACCAATCCGGACGGCAGTTGCGTGCCGCGCGATCCCAGCAATCCAGAGTTGAACCAGTGCATTCAGGTCCCGCTGCCCATCTACGGCGTGGCTTCGATCGGCGGCGATACCAACCTGACCACCAATGCCGAGTACCGCATTCCCATTGCCGGGCCGGTGACCTTCGCCTTCTTTAACGACTTCGGCATCGACGTCGCGATCAACCACGGACAGTTGAAGCAGAGCCCCGAGGGCTTTGCCTCGCTCACCGCGCCGCTCTATGGCTGCCCGGTGTATAACAACGGCGCTTGCCAAGGCGGCATTCCGGGCTCGATGGTTGGGTTCAAGCAGGACATCCGGCCGATCGCCGGCACCAACTTTGTTCCTCGCATGTCGACCGGCGCGGAACTCTCGGTAATCATGCCGGTGATCAACGCTCCCTTCCGTCTGTACTACGCCTACAATCCGCTACGCCTTTACGAGCGCCCCTATTGCAACGACGTCATCGTCGGCGGCAACAAGGGAAGCTGTTCGGCGGAGCTGATTACACGCGATATGTTCCCGGTAGGCGGCGCGGGCGATTACACCTATTCCGAAGCGATGGCGGCCTACGGAGCGCGGTATCTCTTCCGCGAGCCGCGCAAGACCTTCCGGCTGACGGTAGCGACAACCTTCTAATTGCTGAAAGACTACAACTGCTTAAAGGGCCGCTCGTCAGGGCGGCCCTTCTTATTTGCAGAGCATTTGTTGGGTTCTTAGCTTCTGTAAACATCTTGCCAAGCACTCCGATGCGCCCAGGACTGCGCCGGCCTGTAAAACAGGCAATTAGGCTCCAGTGAGAAAGAAACATGCGGAATTCATCGAATACGGGTTTGACGCTCCTATCTGGCCCTCCTATAATCCATCTAGTTCCTGCTGACGTTTCCGTCCGCGACTTTTCCTGACTCTGCGCCCTCCGGCGCCGTGATTCCCAAACCGGGGCTCCCAGGCGACAGTTTTTTGCTGCTGGGGTGGAAGAAAGAGCGCAGGTTTCTCAGAAGGCACATCACCGCGCGGACATGCCGCACAGGAATCTCGAAGGAGTTTTTCATTCACATGAAGCGTTCGCTTGCACTGATCGTCCTCCTGGCCTCGGGCCTTATCTCCAGCTTAACCCTGAGCGCCCATGCCCAAACCCCGGCCGCGCCCGCAGCGCCCGCCGGCCCGGCCAAAATCGCCGTGATTGCCTTTCAGGTGGCTGTGGCCCAAACCAACGAGGGCCAGCGCAACTTCGCCGACCTGCAGAAGAAGTACGATCCCAAGCGCCAGCAACTGAAGGTGCTCAGCGACGACGTCGAGAGCATGAAGAAGCAGTTGCAGGCGCAGGGCGACAAACTGAGCGATGCCGAACGCGCCAGCCGCGCCAAGGTGATCGACGATAAGGAAAAGAAGCTGCAACGGGATGTCGAGGACGCGCAGAACGACTTCCAAACCGAGATGCAGGAGCTCTATAACGGCCTCGCCTCGAAAGTCTATGACGTGCTCGCCACCTACGCTCAGCAGCAGGGTTTCACCGTCGTTCTGGACGTCAGCGCCCAGCAGCAGGCTCCGGTGGTGCTCTATGCCAACGACTCGACCAACATCACCAAGGCGGTTGTCGACGCCTACAATGTGAAGTCGGGCGTTCCTGCGCCGCCTCCGGCCCAGCCGGCGGCAGCCGCTCCCAAGGCTCCCGCAGCCCACTAAGCCGCTTGCGGTATCGAGAAAGGCCCCGCTTGGCGGGGCCTTTCTTTTATGGTGTGAACATTCATGAATGAGCGATAAATTTTATCTGCCAAAGTGCAAAGAATCTTTTCCAAAAATCAGTCTTCTGTGGAAAAAACTGTGGATCGCTTCTGGCAATGGCCGGAATAATCGCTGCTTTTCTCGCTTGCCAGCCCGCAGGGGAATTTGTTAGAGCGCGCAAGTCTTTATATATCAATCAGTAAATAGATCAAAACGAGACAGGTCGCGAGCTTGACAAGAGAAAAGCGGGAATGCGCCTTAGAGAACGCTTTCCACAGATGCATATGAATAGATGATGACTAAAGAATCAAAACAGTACATTACCCCGCCTATTTCTGCCCGTCTTCGCCGATGCGCAGGACGGCCAGGAAGGCTTCCTGGGGAATATCGACCTTACCGATGCGCTTCATACGCTTCTTGCCTTCCTTCTGCTTCTCCAGAAGTTTGCGTTTGCGGCTGATGTCGCCGCCGTAGCACTTGGCCAGCACGTTCTTGCGCAGGGCGGCGACGGTCTCGCGGGCCACGATTTTGGCGCCGATGGCGGCCTGGATAGCGACCTCGAACTGCTGCCGCGGAATCAGCTCGCGCATTTTGCTGACCAGCGCCTTGCCGCGTTCGTACGCGAAGTCGCGATGAACGATGATAGAGAGCGCGTCGACCGGCTCGCCGCTGACCAGAATGTCCATCTTGACCATGGGCGAGACCCACTCCCCGGCCAGTTGGTAATCCAGCGAAGCGTAGCCGCGGGAGATCGACTTGAGGCGGTCGTAAAAATCGAGAACAATCTCGTTGAGCGGAAGCTCGTAGGTAATCAGGACGCGGGTCGAGGTGACGTACTCGAAGTTGAGTTGCCGGCCGCGCTTCTCTTCAACCAGCTTGAGGATGCCGCCGACATACTCCTCATTGGTCAGAATCTTGGCGGTGATTACCGGCTCGCGGATGGCCTCGATGCTGGATGCGTCGGGCCAGCGGGAGGGATTGTCGACCTCCAGCACGCTGCCGTCGGTCATCTCGATGTGGTAGCGGACGCCGGGCGCGGTGGTGATGAGATCCAGTTCGTACTCGCGCTCCAGCCGCTCCTGAATGATCTCCATGTGCAGCAGGCCGAGAAAGCCGCAGCGGAAGCCAAAGCCCAGCGCGGCGGAGCTCTCCGGCTCGAAAAAGAAGGAGGCGTCGTTGAGGCGGAGTTTCTCCAGCGCATCGCGCAACAGAGTGTGCTCGTGGGAGTCGACTGTGTACAGGCCGCTGAAGACCATGGGCTTCAGCTCTTCGAAGCCGGGCAGTTGGTGCGCCGCCGGACGGGCGTCGTCGGTGACCGTGTCGCCGATCTTGGTGTCGCCCAGATTCTTGATGGTGGCGGCGAAGAAGCCCACCTCGCCGGCGCGTAATTCGGCGATCTCGACGGGCTTGGGCATCAGCACCCCCATCGAGTCCACCTCGTAGCACTTGCCATTGGACATGAAGCGGATGCGCTGACCCTTGCGCAGTACGCCCTGCATGACGCGTACGAGGACGATAACGCCGCGGTAGGCATCGAACCAGGAATCGAAGACCAAAGCCTGCAAGGGGGCTTCAGGATCGCCCGTAGGGGCTGGCAGGCGGTGCACGATGGCTTCCAGCACGTCCTCGACACCCACGCCGGTCTTGGCGCTGACCGGGATGGCGTCGGTGGCGTCCAACCCGACGGCCTTTTCGATGGCCTCCTGGGTGCGCACAATGTCTGCCGAGGGAAGATCGATCTTGTTGATGACCGGAACGATTTCCAGGCCGTGATTGATGGCCAAATAAGCATTGGCCAGCGTCTGCGCCTCGACGCCCTGGGTAGCGTCGACCACCAGCAGCGCCCCTTCGCAGGAGGCCAGCGAGCGCGAGACCTCGTAGGAGAAATCCACGTGGCCGGGAGTATCGATCAGATTCAGTTGATAGGTGTTGCCGTCCTTGGCCTTGTACATCATGCGCACGGCGTGGGCTTTGATGGTGATGCCCCGCTCGCGCTCCAGATCCATGGCGTCAAGAATCTGGGCCTGCATCTCGCGGCCGGTCACGGAGCCGGTCAGTTCGAGAAGACGGTCGCTCAGCGTCGACTTGCCGTGGTCGATGTGGGCGATAATGGCGAAATTGCGGAGGAAGCGTGAGTCCATGGGGGGTGTGTAAAAGGCGGGGTTGCGCCTTTCCGCGCACATGCCTACAGGTCATAGCTTATCATCGGCTTAGGTTCTTTCGCGGGTTTATCGAGAACGAGGCGTCGGCAGCGCAGATGGGTAAAGGATTGAGGCGGTATAGTTGGCCGGGATCGACGGTGCTGGCCCTGTTGCTGGCAGGCTGCGCGCAGCCTCAGCCGGCCGCGGCGCCCGTGCAGGAGCAGCCGCAGGCCACCGCGCCCGCCTTGCCGGCGCCGCCGCCGCCCGTTCCCCTGGCGCAGATCGCGGCGGCCGAAAAACAGCGGCGCATACAGATGCTGATCCATCAGGTGGACGCGGCCTATGCCGCCGGCGAGAGCAACTATCGCAGGGGCAAGCTCCCCGAGGCCAAGACGGACTTCGATCGCGCCGTAGACCTCATGCTGCTCAGCGGCATCGATATCAAAAGTGAAACCCTGCTGCAGGAAGAGTTCGACCGCATCCTCGACGGCGTCAACGCCCTGGAGATGCAGGCGCTCAAGCAGGGCAACGGCTTTGTGGCGCCGGAAGAGCCGACGCCGGCCGACGTGGCCAGCGAGGTGACCTTCGAGGTGGACCCCAACTTCGTGGCCAAGGCCAAGGCCGATCTGGCGACCACGCGATCCGATCTGCCCCTGGTGATGAACGATTACGTGGCGGCCTACATCAACTTCTTCGCCAACACCACGCGCGGCCACTACACGCTGCTGCACTCCTTTCAGCGGGCGGGCCGTTACCGCACGATGATTCAGCGGGTGATGGCCGAAGAGGGCGTGCCCCAGGATCTGATCTATCTGGCGGTGGCCGAGTCCAGCTTCAATCCGCGCGCGCTCAATGCCAGATCCCACGCCGGCGGCATGTGGCAGTTCATGCCTCAAGGCAACTACGGGTTGGTGCGCAACGCCTATGTGGACGAGCGCTTCGATCCGGAAAAGTCGACCCGCGCGTATGCCCGCTACATGAAGTTCATCTACGATCAGTTGGGCGATTGGTATCTCTCCATGGCCGGCTACGACTGGGGTACAGGCAATGTGCAGCGCGCCGTGCAGAAGACCGGCTACGCCGATTACTGGGAGCTGTACAAGCGCAACAATCTGCCCGGCGAGACCAAGAGCTACGTGCCCGAGATCCTGGCCGCCATCATCATCGCCAACCATCCCACGCAATACGGCTTCGATGATGTGACGCTGGACCCGCCGGTGCTGACCGATACAGTGACCATCAACTACTCGGTCGATCTGCATCTGGTCTCGGATATTGCCGGCGCGCCGATGGAAGAACTGACGGCGCTGAATCCCAGTCTGCTGCGCAGTGTGACTCCTCCCGATACAGCCTTCGATCTGCATCTTCCCGCGGGTACGGCTTCGCTCTACGAGAAGACCATTGCGCTGGTGCCGGAGAACAAGCGCAATGCCTGGCGCTACCATCGCGTTAAAGAAGGCGACACGCTGGCCTCGGTGGCGCGCGAGTATCGTGTGACCGTCGCCCAACTGGCCGAAGCCAATCAGATGGAAGAGAACGCCAGCCTGCAGGGTGTGGATGCGTTGATTGCGCCCACCGCGCCCGTTGCCGCGCCGTCGCGCGCCCTGCTCTATACGGCGCGCAAAGGCGATACGCTGGTGACCATCGCCGATCGCTTCGGCGTCTCGCTCGATCAACTGCGGCGCTGGAACAAGATGACCGGCGTAAAAGTCGAAGCGGGCCGCCGTCTGCGTGTGGGCGAAGCAGCCAATGCGCCGCGCTCGACGCGCACTCATAGTCGCAGTGCGGCGGCGCAGACACCCGCCGAGAGTGGCGCAAAGCCGCATGAATCGGGGCGCGCAGCGACTGCGGCGAAGGCAACGTCGAGCCCCAAGCCGTCCACAACGGTTACCGCTAAGAAGCCAGCGGAGGCTGCGAAGAAGAATGCTCCCTCCACCCACAAGGCGGGACAGGCTTCTACCAGGAGCGCATCGAATACGCCTAAAAAAGCCACCTCTGAAAGCGCGAAACCCGCGACTGGAGCGAAGAAGCGCGGCTCTGCGAGCACTGCGAAAAAGCCCGCCGCCAACTCCGCTGCAGCGGGGACGGCCTCCTCGAAAAAACAAAAATAATCGAGGTAGTCAATTACACACTTGTCATTTCATGAGGTTTGCGTGCAAGCTATTTCTACACTGGCTTGCGCGCGCGGAGCCGTTGTGTCCGCGTCGTGCGGGATGAAGTAAAGACCAAGGCACCCTGGAGGCATAGGGATGGAAGAAGTATTCAAGATGTACGCACTGGCAGACGGCGACGAAGATACGGAGCCGGAAGAGTTGGACCCCGAAGACGATGAAGACTTCGAAGACGATGAAGACGAAGAAGTCGAAACCTCCAGCGTGCTTTCCTCCGTGGAAGGCGATGCGGGAGCGTCCGAAGGGACGTTGATCGTGGTTGTGGAGTCACCCGCAGCCAAGCCGGCCCGTAAGAAGGCCGCCAAGAAGCCGGCAGTCAAGAAGGTTGCCAAGAAGGCCGCTAAGAAGGCTCCAGCCGTCGAGGCTCCAGCCGCTCCGGTCATCAAGGCTCCGGCCAAGAAGGCAGCCGTCAAGAAGGCAGTGGCCAAGAAAGCCGCCGCCAAAAAGGTTGTGGCCAAAAAGGCCGCAAAGAAGTCCGCCGCTAAGAAGAGCACCACTGGCGTGAAGGGCGGAAAGGCCGCGGCCAAGAAGGCCGTAGTCAAAAAGAGCGCCAGCAAAACCAGCAAACGAGGTAAACCATTGGCCGTTAAGAAAGCAGCAAAGAAGGCGCCCGCCAAGAAGGCAGTTGCCAAGAAGGCTCCTGCGAAGAAGGCGGTAGCGAAGAAGGTAGTTGCCAAGAAGGCAGTCGCCAAGAAGGTAGTTGCCAAGAAGGCAGTTGCCAAAAAGGCGCCCGCCAAGAAGGCAGTTGCGAAAAAGGCAGTCGCCAAGAAAGCTCCCGCGAAGAAGGCGGTAGCCAAGAAGGCCCCGGCCAAGAAGGCAGTCGCCAAGAAGGCTGCTGCGAAGAAAACCACCGCAAAGAAGGCAACCAAGTAAATCAGGCAACCGCAGTACAAGGCAAGCAAAAGAGCCCGGCACAGCGCCGGGCTTTTTTGCGCTCAAATTACGCTACAGGGGCGGTGAGTTGCTCGACATGAATCTGTTGATGAACGGGGTAGTCTTCAATCAAATAGCGGAGCGTTACGGGAGCACCGTCGCCAACAATGCAGATTGCATCGAGGCTCTCTTCGGCGATGCGCTCGACAATGGCGATCAAGATCTCGTGTTCAACCTGCCACCATTGCAGTAACGTCTCCCAGGATTGATCCTCATAGCCGTGCGCCCGGACCCATGCATCCTGAACGTAGCCGGGGCCGGTAAAAGAGCCTCCGGTAGAGGCGCGCACGAAGCGCTGGCGGTTGTTGGCGGCGGAGTCCAAGAGGTGGCCGAGGATCTGTTTGCGGGTCCAGCCGCCGCTGCGCCAAGGAGTATCGGCCAACTCGACGGGGAGGGAGAGCAGAGCTTCTTGGACCGACTGAAGTGAGTTTCTGAATTGCTCGGCGATCTGTGTGGGCATCGTCTTCTCCATCTTGAGTTTTCAAAATGCGTCCTTCTTCGCCCGGCCTGGACAACGGCGCTTCCAACCAGGCTGAACTACTTCTTCAGAGCGTCTATAGCGGCCAGGACCTCTTCGGAGTGGTGTTGAACGCTGACCTTGGTCCAGACCTGGACGATCTTGCCCTGGGGATCGATGAGAAAGGTGTTGCGGTTGGCAATGGTGATGCCGGCAAAGCCGCCCAGCGAGCCATAGGCTTCGACCACGGTGTGCTTGGGATCGGCAAGCAGGCGAAAGGAGAGACCCTCCTTGGTGCAGAATTCCTTGTGGCTGTCGGGCGTATCGACACTGACGCCGAGAATGACGGCGTTGGCCGCTTCGAACTTGCCGAGGTCGCGCTGAAAGTTGTGCGCCTCGATGGTGCAGCCGGGGGTCATGTCCTTGGGATAGAAGTAGAGCACCACCCACTTGCCGCGAAAGCTGTCGAGCGAAATCTGCGTACCGTCTTGCGAGGGTAGGGTAAAGGTGGGAGCAGGCTGGCCGACGGCGGGCAGCGTCTGATCGGCAGCGCGGGCTTTGACGGCGATGGCGGCCGCCGCCAGCACCACGGCGAAAGCGATGAACAAAGTCAACTTCACGAGAAACCTCCTAAAGGCAGGGAACGAGGGAACAGGGAACGAGGGAACAAGGGAACAGGAGCAGAAGCCTGAGTTCCCATGCAAAGGGTCAACACACGGGGAGATCTGTTGAACCTGTCATCATGGATGCGGCAAAGCCGGTGTTCGATGCGGAATAAACCTCGCAGAAAAACGCGCAACAGAACTCGGAGCCCCTCGTTCCCTTGTTCCCTCGTTCCCTTGTTCCCTATTCCCTATTCCCTGATCCCTTGTTCCCTATTCCCACGATCGCGATGCCGGCTTCGTTGGCGCGGCGCAGAAGCGACTCGCGATCGAAGAGCAAGGTGCGGCCGGCTTCGACGGAGAGGCAGCGGGCGCCGGCGCGGATCATGGTCTCGATGGTGCCGATGCCGATGACCGGAACATCGAAGCGCATATCCTGATTGGGCTTGGCGATCTTGACCACGGTGAGGGCGCGGTCCAGCGTGGTCTCTGAGGATTCGGTATCATCGTCCAGCGAGCGCATCAATGCACCGGCGCGTTCGATGGCCGCGTCGGTGCCTTCCATGGCCTCTACGGCCACACAGGCCTGCGCGGCGACCACCACGGTCTGGCCGATGTCGAAGCCGGCCACGGCGTGGGCCACGCTCAGGCCATACTCGATATTCTTGCGCTCGTCGTCGCTGGGAGCGCGGGCGGTGAGTGTGCCCTCGGCGGCGAGCAAGGGCTCCAGGAATGCGGTTGAGCTCATCAGCTCGATGCCTTCGTCGCCCAGCACCTTGGCCACCGCGCCGAGCAGCATGTCGGTGGAGCGGGTGCGCAAATTGAGCAGCAGCTTGGCCAGCCGCCAGTCGGGACGAATGCTGCTGAAGATTTGCTTGTGCTTGACCTGACCGGCCATGACGGCCTTGGAGACGCCTTCCTTGCGAAAGGTATCGATGAGTCGCGAGAGCTCGCCCAGCGAAAGCCAGTAGACCGTTATCAGGCCGTCCTGCGCCGCGCGCTCGTCGATCTCCGGATCGGTCTCCTCGCGAATGGCCGCAACCACCACAGAGAGACCCTGGGCGCGCGCCGCGTCGAGCAGCAAAAAAGGAAAGCGGCCGTTGCCGGCAATCAGGCCGAGCTTCATGATGGACGTATTATGCGCGCTCAAAACACTCCCAATGGAATCCGACACGATCATCGTAGAGGAACAAATACATCTCATCTTTGATGAGGGTGATAATGCCTGTGTCCCCAGGTTGATGTTTCACCCTGTCGAAGGAAGACCAAGCCCATCCGAATGCGTGTGCGTTGGGAACAAAGCGCACAAGATCTCCAATTTCAAAAGGGCAGGTTCTTCGTCCTTCCGTCATCGCTTCCTACTTGATCACCCCGCGCTCGCTGCGTTCGATAAAGCCGGCGAGCAGCGCGGCGTCGTCGCCGGGGAGTTGCTTGATCTGTTCGAGAGCCTGGGTGGTGTTCATTTTTGCGGCCAGCAGCAAACGGAAGGCCTTTTGCAGCAGTTGCAGGCGCTCCGGGGTGAAGCCGCGGCGGGCAAGACCGATTTTGTTGATGCCGAAGGCCTTGTTTTCGCGCCGTGCGCTGGTGAGCGAAAAGGGCAGGACGTCCTGGGTAACAATGGTCCCGCCGCCGATGAAGGCGTACTGGCCGACGATGCAATGCTGGTGCACGGGGCAGAAAGCGCCCACGCTGACAAAGTCTTCAATCGTCACGTGGCCGGCCAGCGTGGCGCAGTTGGCCAGGATGCAGTTGCTGCCTACCATGCTGTCGTGGCCAATGTGCACATAGGCCATGAGCAGGTTGTTGGAGCCGATGCGGGTGAGGCCGCCGCCGCCTGTTGTGCCGCGGCTGATGGTGACGCTCTCGCGGATGGTGTTGTTGTCGCCGATCTCGGTTGCGGTGGGCTCCCCATGATACTTCAGGTCTTGCGGAGCCACGCCGATGGCGCAGAAGGAGTAGAAGGTGTTGCCCGCGCCGATGCGGGTGCGGCCGTCGAGCACCACGTGGGAGATCAGGTTGCACTCCTCGCCCAGCACCACCTCGGGCCCGATGGTGCAGAAGGGTCCGACGGTGCAGGAGGCGGGAACGACAGCCCCTGGAGCAATGATCGCGCTGGGATGAATGCTCACTGGGCAGCCTCGGTCTCAGCCTCGGCCGCCGGCGCTGCTTTGCTGACGCGGGGCACAATCATGCAGGTCAGCGTCGCCTCGCAGGCCAGCTTGCCGTCGACAAAGGCCCTGCCTTCCATGCGCCCGGCACGGGTCTTGAAAGACAGCACGTCGATCTCCAGGCGCAACTGATCGCCGGGGGTGATGGAGCGGCGAAACTTGGCGCGCTCGATACCGCTGAAGACCGCCAGCTTCTTCTCCCGGTCGGGAATCTCGAAGAGCATCAGCATCGCCCCGGCCTGGGCCATGGCCTCGACCACCAGCACGCCGGGCATGATGGGGTGGCCGGGAAAGTGGCCCTGAAAGAACGGCTCGTTGATGGTGACGTTCTTGATGGCCACGACGCGCTTTCCCTTCTCGAACTCGACAATGCGGTCGATCAGCAGAAAGGGGTAGCGATGGGGCAAGAAATTCATGATTTCCTGGATGTCAAACGTCATTCTCTAGCTCCAAGGAGCGAAGGGGCCGAGAGCAAAACCGGGGAAAATGCCTCCGATGCGGTCCGGATCTGAACCGTATCCCGGCAATCACGGCGGGCTGCGGAGCACAAGGGCTCTGCGATTCAGCTTCCCAAGTCTTGAAAAGGCGTTTCACGCTCGTTTGCGATTATAAATAAGGCCGCGGCGTTCTTGCGGACCCTCTACCACCCCAAATGAAGCCATGAGGAATGCACGGCTGGGATCATCGGTGCGGCGTTCAATAAAAACAGCGATCGAGGGATGCGTATCCGCTACTCCGGCCGCACGCTGAATCGCATCGTCCGGTAGTCGAAGGTGTAAGCCTTCAACTGCTCCAGGGCGTCGATGCCCAGCACGCCGTAGACATCGTCCATGGCCGCAGAACCGAGCGGCTGGGTCAGCACCGGCAGATAGTGCACGTGGACGGTGTAGGGGCCCACCGGCAGGGCCACCCCATCGGCGGTGTAGGCCGGCTGCGGCGGCGCGCCGGGAACAGTGAACAGCGCCATCTGCTGCCCGGCAAAGTCGTCGCTATGTTCCGCGTAGTAGCGCGAGGTCAGGTAGCTCTGCTGGCCGCCGGTATCCACGGCAAAGATGCGCTCGTCCCCCGCCTTGCCCAGCGCCACCACAATCTGATCGCCATCCAGATAAAACGGCACCCCCTGCGCAGGCGTTGCTGGTGCGGGCGCCTGCGGTGCGGCAGACTGTGGAAGTTTCTCCTGTGCTGCATCGGGCGTCGGAGGTGAGGTGGACTTCGAATCCGTTGCAGCGCTCGGTTGAACAGGTTGAGGATCATGCTGAAGCGCGGCTGGCGCAGGCGCGCTCTTCTCCTCAGTTTGCGCTTTGCCGGCGGCTGGGGCCGGATCGCCGGGTGCGGGCTGCTTCGCCGGCTGCACCTCGATGGTGGCGTTGTCGGTAATGGTCAAACTGCCCAGGGCGGAAAGCGCCGGATAGCCCAGCACACCCTGCACCCGGTAGTGCGATCGAGGATAAGAATAATCGGCATCCTCGAAGACAAAGACCGTCATATTCCTCAGCGTCAGCCGTCCGCCAATGGTGAAGCGGGGAACGACGGCCATGTGCATTGGTATGGGCCGACCGGTCAGTGTGCGCACCGTCGCGGTCTCTTCGGAGACCTTCAGCCCCACCTCCTTGGCCAGCGAGCGGGCGATCAGGTTGAAGGGTGCGGTGGGGTCCAGCATCCAACTATGCGGCGCGGCATCGACAAAGACGGGAATATCGATCAGGCCCAGTGGGTCATTGCTCACCTGCAAGACAAACGGCTCGCAGGGCTCGACGGTCATGGGCGGATTGGCCTGCGCCAGCGGCAGCAGTTTGACGGGCAGTTCGATCTCGTCCTTTTCGTCGCTGCTGAGCTGGCCGGCCAGGCGGGTGTTGAGAGCCTGATAGGCCTGGGCGGCTTTGGCCACATCGCCGCTGCGCAGGTAATCCTCGGCCAGGGCCTTGCGCAGCAGTTTCTCGCGCACCTTGTCGCCGCTGGCGGTGACCGCATCCAGCAGCGGTTCAAGCAGGCGGATGGAGTTGGCGCTGTCATTGGAGCGATTGGCCAGAATGCCACGGTAAAACTGAGCATCGGCGGCCGGCAACTGGTCGAGCTGCGCGGCGATCCGGGCGAACTGGTGGTCGGCTAATAGATTCCTGAGCCGGGCCTCGGCGTCCAGGCCGCTGCTGGTGCCGGTATGCACCTGCGCGCCAGCGCCGGGCTCCTGCTCCTTCGTGGACGCCGGCTCCTGCGCCGGGGGCGAAAGGCTGTTGCTGGAAGGTGGGCTTGTTTGTTGCGCCGACGGCGCGCCGGCCGGAGCTTGCGGTTGCTGCGCGGCCAGCGGCCAGGTAAGGGCCAGCAGAATCGCGGCGTACGCGCCAACCGCGCGCCGGTTCCCTTTCGCTGATGCTGTGCGCCTGCCGCTCATGCTCAGTTTGAAGGTATCAGATTCAACGACGCGAACGACGGGCGAAAGGGAGGTGTGTCAGGGCAATCGCATGAAGCTCGGGAGCCACGAGCCGCACTGGTTTTGAAAGGGCACGACTTTAGTCGTGCCGCATTCGGCGTCATAACCTCACCGGCTTTAGCCGCCGAGGGATGTTTTTGACCACTTCAAACCCTGCCCTCAGGGGCTGAAGCCCAGGACTATTCAGGCAATCTTGCGGCACGACTAAACAGGCTGCGGAAAAAGGCCGAATGAAGGGCGAAGATTCCGAAATACATCCCTCAGGGGCTAAAGCCCTCGTTGATTTTGGGGCGCTTACGGCACGGCTAAAGCCGTGCCCCTTCAAAACCCCGCCTGCGATGGAGTTTTTCCGCAGCCTGTAAAATCGTGCCCTTTCAAAGCCCACTTTCGATGTGCTCGAAATCTTCATGCGATTGCCCTGGGAGGTTTGTGCAATGGAGCGAAACAAAGAATCCCCCCGCTGCCTCACCAGCAAAACTTCCGTAGAATAGCGGGAGATGGCATTCAGCGAGCAATACGATGTGGCGGTGGTGGGAGCGGGTCACGCAGGCTGCGAGGCGGCGGTGGCGGCGGCGCGCATGGGATTGAAGACCGCCCTCATCACCATGAATCTGGACCTGATCGCCCAGATGAGCTGCAATCCGGCCATTGGCGGCGTGGCCAAGGGCCACCTGGTGCGCGAGATCGACGCGCTGGGCGGAGTGATGGGCGAGGTCGCCGACGCCGTCGGCATTCAGTTCCGCCTGCTCAACGCCTCGCGCGGCCCGGCGGTGTGGAGTCCTCGGGCGCAGTGCGACAAGCAGCTCTATCGCGTCAAGATGCGCGAGGTGCTGGAGGCCCAGCCCAACCTGCACATTCGCCAAGCCGAGGTGGTGGGGCTGGTGTTTGAAGAGGCAGGGAACAAGGGAACAAGGGAACAGGGAACAAGGGAACAGGGACTAGGGACTAGGGACTTAGGGACTAGGGACTTAGGGACTGCGGGACCAGGGACGAAAGACGCGGGGACTGAGAAGTTGCGGCGGGTTGCGGGCGTCAAGCTGCGCGACGGGCGATTGCTCCTCGCCGGGGCCACCATCATCACCACCGGAACCTTCCTCAACGGGCTGATTCATTGCGGCGAAGAGCGCTATCCGGCAGGGCGCTCGGGCGAGGCGGCCAGCGTGCTGCTGGGCGAGGCGCTGCGCGCGCTGGGCTTGCGCACGTGCAGGCTCAAGACAGGCACGCCGCCGCGGTTGGATGGCCGCACCATCCGCTGGGAGGCCTTCGAGCGCCAGCCGGGCGACGCCGAGCCCACTCCTTTCAGCTTTCGCACCAAGAGAATTGTTCAGCCGCAGATCGACTGCCACATTGCCTTCACCACCCCCGAGACGCTCAGAATCATCCGCGCGAACGTGCACCGCTCGGCGATGTATTCGGGGCGCATCGAGGGCGTGGGGCCACGCTACTGCCCCTCCATCGAAGACAAGATCGTCAAATTTCCCGACAAGACCCAGCACCAGTTCTTCCTCGAGCCGGAGGGGTTGAAGACCCACGAGGTCTACGTCAACGGCATGTCCACCTCGCTGCCCATGGAGGTGCAGTGGGAGATTGTGCACTCCATTCCGGGTCTGGAAGATGCGGAGATGCTGCGCCCCGGCTATGCCATCGAGTACGACAGTGTGGACCCCACCGAGTTGGATCGCTCGCTGCGCGTCAAGGCTTTCACAGGTCTTTATCTGGCGGGACAGATCAATGGCACCAGCGGTTACGAAGAGGCCGGCTGTCAGGGGCTGATGGCCGGCATCAACGCGGCGCTGTGGGTCAAGGGCGAGAAGCCCTTCACGCTCGACCGGACCGAAGGTTACACCGGCATTCTGATCGACGACCTGATCTCGAAGGGCACCAACGAGCCCTACCGCATGTTTACTTCGCGGGCGGAGTTCCGCTTGCATCTGCGCATCGACAACGCCGACCGGCGGCTCACTCCCTACGGGCGCAAACTCGGTCTGGTAAGCGACGAGGCCTGGGCGGAGTACGAGTGCAAGCAGGCGCGTCAGGCTGCGCTCGACGCGCTCTTGCGCGCAGCCAAAGTGGAGGTTGCAGGCTTGCATGCGGTGGGTCTGGGCGCGCTGACGGCTACCGCAGGGCTGACCTGGGCGCAGTTGCTCAAGCGGCCCGAGGTGAATGTGGAGCAGGCGCTGCGCTCGCTGCTCCCTGCGCTGGAGCGGGAACCGCTGCTGGCGGGATGGGCTGCTCTGCTGAGAACCGGACGAGAAGCAGGTCCGTCGACTGCGCTGGACGCAAAAGGCGCGCCCAGCTTCGCTCAGGATGACAGTGTGTTTTTAGCAGGCGCGGTGGATCTGCCGATTGCGCGCAGCACCATGCGCAACGAGGCCCGCGCGGTGGAGACGGAGATCAAATTCGCCGGCTACCTGGAGCAGCAGAAGAAGTCCATCGAGAGGCTCAAGGCGGCCGAGTCCGTCGAGATCCCTCTGTGGCTGGACTACGCGGCGATCAGCGGACTCAGCCGCGAGATGCGGGAGAAACTGGAGCGGGTGCGCCCGGCCACCATCGGTCAGGCCAGCCGCATGGCCGGCGTCACTCCGGCGGCGCTCAGTCTGGTTCACGTCTCGATCCGCCTGCAAGGAGCGCGGCGGGCTTAGCGCTCGTACTCCTTCTGGATCTCGCGCAAGTGGAACTGTTCGACGAGGCCTTCGAGCGTATGAGCTGTCTGCAATAACTCGCCGGCCTTGGCCACCACCATTTCCGCTCCGCCGACGCTCTCGCGAGCGCTATCGGCAACGTTGCGCATGGTCTTGCCCACCTCGCCGGCAATGGTCGCTTCATCGTGCGATGCACTGGCAATTTGCGCCATGCGGCTGTCGACTTCGATGACCAGGGTGGCGATACGCTCGAAGGTGGTGTTCAAGCTGAAGATGGCCTCCGCGCCCTGCGCTGCCTGGGCGCAGGCCGACAAGATGCCGCGGGAGGCGTGCCCGGTCTCTTCTTCGATGCCGCTGACCAGAGCGGAGACCTGCTGGGTCGCCTGGGCGGTACGTTCGGCCAAACGGCGAACCTCGCCAGCGACAACGGCGAAGCCGCGTCCATGCTCGCCGGCGCGGGCCGCCTCGATCGAAGCATTGAGCGCCAGCAGGTTGGTGCCGGCGGCAATCTCTTGAATGACGCCGACGATAGCGCCGATCTCCCGGGTGCGTTCGGTCAGCGTGGAGATGCGGTTGGCGCTCTGCTGTGTGGCCTCCGCCAGCCCCTGAATCAGGGTGACCGCCGCAGCCACCTGCTCATTTCCCTGGCGGGTTGCCGCGGCCGCCTGGCGGGTGTGCCCGGTGGCTTCATCGGTGTGGTGGACGGTGTTGTCGATGGAGGCCGCCAGGCGGGTTGCGTCGTTGGATGCATCGGCCGCAAACTGGCGCTGTTCGGCGCTGCGGGCGACAGCGCTCTGCGAGATCTCGCGAATCTCGCCGGACTGCGCCGTGGTGGTTGCCGAACCGTCGCGCACCTTCAGCATGGCTTGCCGAAGGCGCAGCACGAATTCGTTGAAGCCATTCGTCAAGGTGCCGATTTCGTCGGTGTGATCGGTCTCCAGCAGGGTGTTCAGGTCGGCATGTTCCAAGCGCTCGGTCAGGTAGCGCACCGGGCGCAACACCTGGCGGTCTAGCAGTAGAAACTGCATCAACAGGTTCAGACCGGAGAGGATCAGAATGCCCCCCGCCAGAGTCGCCATCGTTTTAAGCAGACGCGCGGTTACGTCCGACTGAGGATAGGCGGTCAGAACCGTGTAGCCCCAGGCGGGAAAAGTCTCCCGATGCAGGCTCCAGCCATCGGGTTGTTCCAGCAAGCTGGACAGGGCCTGGTCGGCGATGTTCTGACCGTGGGAGACGACCGCACCGGTGGGTTTGAGCAGGGCGACAAACCCATGTTCCAGGATGGTGGTCTCCTGGATGCTCTTGCTGAGCGAGGCGATCGAATCCAAACGGTAGCCGGTGTACCAGGCGCCCACCATCTTGCCGCTGGCATCCAGCATGGGGACATACGAAGTGATGTAGGGATTGCCGAGAATGTCGACCACGCCGGTAAAGGATCGCCCTTGGGTCAGCGCCGCATAAGCCTTGCCCTTGGGGTCCAGAGTCGTGCCCACCGCCCGCGAACCGTCGGGCTTGATGACATTGGTGGAAATGCGGATAAAACTGCTGCCGTCCCACACGAACAGCGTGGCGGTGCCGCCCTCCAGGGTCTTGACGTGATCCACCAGGGAGAAGTTCTGCACCTGCGACTCGACGCCCAGATGGAGATCGGGAACCTCTTTTCCGGCCAGACTCACGGTTCCCTTCAACGAAGGCTCCCCTTTGTGCTGGCCCTCTTCAACCAAAACGCGCATGGCGCTTTCGACTTGAGCGCGAGAAAGCTGATCGATGGTCGCCAGTTGGCCGAGGACGACATCGGATTGCAGGGCGACCGCTTGCGCCGCCTCACTGCGGATTCGGGTGCCCTCCAGATGCCACCCAATCGCAGCGAAAATCACGCCAATGATGGTGACCGCAAAAAGAGAAGAGGCGATTAGGTTGACGCCAAGCGAAGAGCGCTTTAGTAGCTTCATGAAGAACAGATCTCCCTGTTGTCAAACGTATGTCCCTTTGGTGTGGGTAAATCCGGGAGAAACTGGAGGCTGGGCCCGGCTAAGCAAAACTCGCCAGATCTGCAGAAATGAGGAGGGTGCCGCCATCGATGTTGGAGCGCCGGAGAAACCCGTCCTGGCCATGAAAGGGCGCAGGGTCTTCAAAGACACACAATTCGCTTATCGGCGCACATGCGGACGCCGTGAGCAATCGTGTCGATTTGGACCACGCCGCAAAAAGGCGCAGCCGCTTCGATTCACTTGGGAGCGGCTTGTATGCCCTATTTAGAGAAGAGCGGGAGGTGGAAGGGCATCTCGGCGTTGGACTGCTTCTTGGGCTTGCCGTTGGAGTCCTCGCGCAGAACGGTGCGCTGGGAGTTGATGCACACCCAGCCGCCGCGCAGGCGCTCGAAGACATGGGTAAAGACGCCCTTTTCGTCCACCTGGGCGGCGCCGGCTTTGTGATGCAGAAAATAGGTCCCATTGGCCACGGCGATGTCGCCCAACATACGCACGGTAATCACCCGCTGCTCCAGATGCAGGGTTTTGTCTTCACCGGCGACCAGGCTGGCCAGTTGCTGGTTGCGGGTGGTGATGTCGCCGCTGGCTGAAACGTCCATGAAAAGGGGCGAAAGCACCAGCTCGAGGGCGTACTGATCGCGCTGGTTGATGGCGATCGACCAGGAGTCTTCAATCTTCTGGAACTCCCGGATCTCGGGGCTCTCTGCGCTGGCTGCGGAGTTGGCGGGAGCCGCGACGGGCGCTGGATTCTGGCCAAAAACCAAGCAGCTTGCAAAAAGAACAGCGGAAAGACTCGCTAGGATTCGCATCATAGGGTATCGGAACTCCCACACCGATGATAGCTCTTGGACGGCGCGGCAGGGCCGTGGGGAATCGGAAAACGAAGAAAAATGGATGAAGAAGCGACCACCGTCAACGCGGAGGTGAGAAAAACGCCGCAAGCCATTCTGGAATCGCCCTAAGTCAGCGTTTGCAGACGCTCGGGATGAAAGATGGTGATGAGCGAATCCTCGATCGAGATCCAGCCCTCTTTGCGGAACTGGCCCAGGGTGCGGGTGACGGTCTCGCGCGTGGTGCAGGTCATCGAGGCCATCTCTTCGTGGGTCAGCAACAGGGGAAAGCGGAATCCGCCCCCGTTGAGGTGTTCGCCGATCTGATGGGCGAGTTCGAGCAAAAGCCGGCCCAGCCGCGCCGCCACCGTCTCACTGAGCGCGATGCGGCAGGCATCCTGCAGGGCAAAGCGATACTCCTGGCAGATGCACTGCACGGCGCGCATCTGCGCCTCCTTGTGGCTGCGCAAAAAGCCCAGAAAGCGTTCCCGCTCGACCGGGCGCAATTGCGCCTCCGTCAGCGTCTCGGCGGAGACTTCGTAAACGCCGTGCGAGAGCACTGCGTAGAGTCCCAGCATGGAGCCCGGGCCGGCGACGCGCACAATCATCTGCCGGTCTTTCTGCTTGCCGGCGGTCAATTTCAAATACCCGCCGCAGATCAGATAGAGGCAGCGGGCGTCTTCGCCGGCGGTAAAAAGGGGAGACTGGGCGGTCAGGGAGATGGTGGTGGTAGCCAGTTCCAGATCGGCGAGTACCGCACTGCCCAGGGAACAGAACCATCCGGGGCGGCGATTGGAGCAGGCCGCGCAACCCACAGGAACCTGCCGCGTGGGGTGCCGTTGCCGCGTTTGTGCTTCCGCCAGGTTCTCTCGATTGGCCATGGCCTTGCCCTTTCAGCCGATTCTTGGGCTGAACCTCGCACCGGGCCGCTGGGGATGCGTTCGCAGTGCAAGAACTCCAAGCCTCTTGCGTAGAGACTCTTCCCTTCCAAAGTCTGCGCGATGGGTTGGGCGCAAAGATGTGATGGGCCTCACGCCTATGGGACGCTTCTACGATGCTTTCTGCCGCGTTTCGGAGGTAACTTCACCTTCTGGCTCGGACGGCTTTCCCGGCGATGCTGTGCGATTGCGGTCTCCGCAGCAATGCAATCGGTTTTTATCGCGCCGGCTCTCCCGTTCTGGGAAGCGCCTCCAATTCGGCTCGGGGAGGCTAAATGGCGGGATTTGTCCGGGGTCCTCTTCCGGCCAGGAGCAGAAAGACGTTCAAAACGGGGATTGCACTCAGCAGGACGGGTAGTCAAAGACGAGCGGAGACTTGCGCCCGCGCCGTAGATATGTCACTTTGTGGCAGGAAAATCGGACGGGAATCCGAATTCCCGCCGTATGTGACAGAAATCACCGTTGGGCGGCGAAGCAAGACGTAGGATGCGCGCAGGGAGTGGTGCTTCGCTCATGGAACGCCTGCTGCAACGGGACGCGCGGAACTCTGCCGCCGGCTGGTCGTTCCGCCGCGGAAGGGGCCCGGTTGCGGTTGCAGAGTGCGATGGTTTGAGCGCACGCGGCGAGAGCAAATGAATGCATTCGAGGTGGTACCGATGCGTAGAGTCTGGCTGCAGCACGGCTTCACCGCCATGGCGCCAGCGTGCAGTTCTTCTACCGGGTGGACCCCGGACGCTATCGGTTCAATCGCCAGCGGAAACGGAACCAGTGGCTTGCCCGCGCGCAACCTGCACGGCAGTGCCTTAACCCTGGGCGTGAAGGTCGCGTTCTAGGCCGAATCAACGGGAAGGGGAGGGCGGGCCGATTTTCGGCTTTGCCCCTTTCCTTCTATCTTTGCAACCCATCCTCTCCCGTGTTTACGGATCGTTCCGGGTGGTCTTCCCGAGATCTGTCGCGCTGTGGGCGATTTCGTCGATCCTCCTGAAGAAACCCGCTCGACCGCAACTGCGGCCCGGGGGATTTCAGGAGCAGCAGCATGAGCAAGAGCACTCGATTTTCTGCGGCGCTGGCGGCGGTCTTGATTGCAGCCGGCGTTCTGAGCTTCGCCCAGAATCCGGGCGTTGCGGTCTACAAGACCAAATGTTTGAATTGTCATGGAGCCGCCGGCATGGCCGACACCACCATGGCCAGAACCCTGAAGGTGAAACCAATCAGCGATCCCGAGGTGAAAAAGATGTCGCTGCAGGCGATGATCGACGCCACCCGCAACGGCATGGGCAAGATGCAGCCCTACAAGAACAGCCTGACCGAGGCCGAGATCAAGGGCTCGGTCGATTACTTCCGTTCCTTTCTGAAGTGAGCGGGAGGTTTGTGCGGACTGCATCTGACTGGACAGAGGGTTTCAAAATGCAACGTGCGGAAATATGCCGCGCATTTTAGGTTTTCTTTCTTGTCAAATCCAGCCCGGCTGGGTTTAGCTTGAGGATGAATCCGCTGACAGGTTGGTGAACGCGGCGGCGCGGCGTATGCGCCGCTCTGGCAGGATTTGAAAAGAGCGTTTCCGGACCGATGCGATGCGGAGCCGAAAACGAAAAAGAGATTCCGGCGGCAGGCGCTCTTTTTACGGCTTGACTGGCGGTAATTCAAGGAGTCATTCGATGACCAAGATGTTCCGTTCCCAGGTGGTGTTGGCCGTGGTAGTTGCCGTGGCCAGCGCCGTGTGCTTCGCGCAATCCGGCGGCGAAGCGACGTACAATGCCAAGTGCAAGATGTGCCACGGTCCCGCGGGCGTTCCCAATCCCTCTATGGCCAAGGCCATGGGCATCAAGGCGGCTTCTGATCCCGATATGAAGAAGCTGACCCTGGACCAGGTGATTGCCGCCATCAAGAGCGGCAAGGGCAAGATGAAGCCGGTGGCCGGCCTGACCGACCCTCAGGTGAAGGATTGCGCCGCATACTTCCACAACCTGAAGTAAACTGGGAAGGGCCGGAGCGCCGCCAACCGCGTTCCGGCCTTTTTCGACTTCATCCAACCAGCGAGGGGAAAGCCCCCGCAACCATTTTGCGCTCAATCGCACTTCCCCTCGGTTGAAGCGATTGCGGCGCAAGGAGACCCCCATGAAAACGACTTATCGCGCGCAGGCGCTTCTGGCCGCGGCCGTTCTTTCGATCGGCGCGCTTTGTTTTGCCCAATCGTCGGGCGAGTCAACTTACAAAGCCAAGTGCCAGATGTGCCACGGCGTCAACGGCGCCGCAGACAGCACAATCGCCAAGAATCTCAAAATCAAGCCGGCCTCCGACGCCGACATGAAGAAACTCACCGCGGCGCAGATGATCGACTCGGTCAAGAACGGCAAGAACAGAATGCCGTCCTTCAAGGACAAGCTCAGCGACGCCCAGATCAAGGAAGTCGTCGCCTACTTCCGCAGCTTGAAGTAAGCAGGTTCGATCCGGCCCGCCGGGTGCGGCGGGCCATCTCTATTTGTGCAGGGAGATTCAAGTGTCTTTTTTCAATACGATTCGCGTTGGCTGGGTGCGGCCGGCGCTGTTTTTCGGCAATAACCCGCTCAGTCTGGCCGGCGGCGCGGTGACCACTGCCTCGGGCATCACCATGACCGGTTACTGGGCGGTCGAACTCTTTGGCCGGGCCAACGACAATCCTTACCTCGGCATTATCTTCTTCCTCATCCTGCCGGCGTTCTTTATTGCGGGCCTGCTGCTGATCCCCATCGGCATGTTGCTGCGCCGCCGCAGGCTGACCAAGGCGGGTCTGGTTCCCGCCGAGTACCCCAAGATCGATCTCAACGACAAGATCTTCCGCCATGGTCTGGATGTGGTTTTTGTGGCGACGATCATCAATCTGCTGATCGTGGCGGTGGCCAGCTACCGCGGCGCCTCGTACATGGATTCGCCGCAGTTCTGCGGTCAATCCTGCCATGTGATGCACCCGGAGTATGCGGCCTACAAGGTCTCGGCGCACTCCCATGTGGATTGCGTGGCCTGCCACATCGGCTCGGGAGCGCAATCGTATTTCGAGGCCAAGGTGAACGGCACCAAGCAGTTGATTGAGGTCGCGCTGCATCCGGTTGCGGGTCTGGCTCCCAAGCTGATTCCCAGCTATCCCATGCCGATCCCCTCCCCGGTGACGAACCTGCGCCCGGCGCGAGAGATCTGCGAGGGCTGCCACACCCCGGCCCGCTTCATCGGCGAAAAACTGCTGGTCAAGTCTTCCTTTGCCGATGACGAGTTGAACTCCGAGACACAGACGGTGGTGGTGTTGCACCTGGGCGGACGGGATTCGCTCTCTCACCTGACCGGCATCCACGGCGTGCATCTGGGCCACATCGAATATGTGACCACCGATCCCACGCGTACAACCATTCCCTGGGTGCAGAAGCGCAATGCGGACGGCTCGACGACGGAGTTTGCTGCCTCGACCGCCGGCGCCGGCATTCCCCAGGGCGAGCGCAGGGTGATGGATTGCGTCGACTGCCACAACCGCGCCTCGCACACCATGCAGACCGCCGAAGACGCTCTGAACCGGGCCATGGCCGAGGGCGCGGTCAGTCCCGAACTGCCCTGGGTGCATAAGAAGAGCCTGGAATTGCTCAAGGCCGACTACGCCACCGAGGCCGAGGCGCGGGCCAAGATCCCTGCCGGTCTTGAAGCCTTCTATCGCAGCGAACATCCCGAGGTCCTGGCCGCCAAGGCCGGTCTGGTGAAAGCCGCCGGCGAGGGGTTGGTCAACATCTTCACGCAAAACGTCTTTCCAGAGATGAAGGTGACCTGGGGAACGCACCCCAACCACATCGGCCACATGAGCTATCCGGGCTGCTATCGCTGCCACGACGGCGATCACAGCTCCAAGGACGGCAAGAGCATTACCAACGACTGCGCCGCCTGCCACAACCTGCTGGCCGTCGACGAACCCAAGCCCAAGGTGCTCAGCGACCTCGGCATTCAATAGAAGCGGGCAACCGCAATTTATGGCCTCCGGCGGAGATTCCGCGCCGGGGGCCATTTTTCTGCGCGGGAAATTACTCTCTGGCAACTCTTCCCGCGCCGCACGCAAGATAATTCCACCGGTTAATTCTCCGCCGTTCTACAATCGGGGCGAAAGATTGCGCACCGCGCGGCCCGGCCTGAATCGAGACCGGGCGGAATGCAGATCGATGAGTGAGAATGAGAGAACGTCTCTCCTGCGATTGGGCAATCGGGCGTCCCGCTTTCAAGGTTCGAAATCAATGAGGCACATGGCACATTCAAAGAGCATCGCTTTGCCGCTTGCAGTCCTCGTCCTGTCCTGCCTGGGGGGCGTGATCCCCGCAGCGGCCCAGACTCCAGCCACTCGTCTCAGCGGCGACTGGCGGAACTCGGCGGCGGTGGTGATTCCCGCCAGCAAGCCTCCCTTGCCGCCTTTGGCGGTCGATCAGGGCGCGGCGCCCGGCGGAATGCAACTGGAGCGGATGCTGCTGCTCTTGCAGCCCTCGGCTGCACGGCAGCAGGCGCTCAGCGCGGCATTGACCGGGTTGCAGGATTCCCGCTCGCCGCAGTACCACCAGTGGCTCACCCCTCCGGCCTTTGCCGCGGCCTTCGCCAATGCGCCCGCGGACGTGAACGCCATCGCCGCCTGGTTGGCCGGCCAGGGTTTTCAAGTTGCGCCGCTTCCCGCCGGGCTGGGCTGGATCGAGTTCTCCGGCACCGTTGCCCAGGTGGAAGAGACTTTTCAGACGCAGGTTGACCTGATTGCGATGAAGGGTGCAACGCGCGCCACGCTCACCGGCGGTATCTCTGTTCCAGGCGTCTTTCAGCCGCTGGTGCAAGGCCTGGTTTCGCTGGACGGTACTTTGTCTGCCCCGGCCCTGACCGCGCCTCTGGCTGTGACCACCCCGGCCGCGGCGCTGGCAGCCGGGAATTCCCCGGCCCAGGCCGAGGCGCTGACTCCGCAACTGATGGGGCAATTGCTGCACTGGAACCCGCTTCAGGCGGCCGGTGTGCAGGGCGCCGGGCAGACCATCGCCATCGCCGCGCGCAGCAACCTCCTCACCAGCGACGTGGCCGCATTCCGCTCCACCTTTGGATTGCCGGCCGGCTCGCTCACGGTGCTTTCCGACGGCGCAGACCCAGGCCTGACCGCGGACGAACCGGCGGCAGTGCTGGCTGCTTCATGGGCGGGAGCGGCGGCTCCGGGGGCGCAGATTGTCGTGGCTCCGGCGGCGACCACCGCGGCTACCGACGGCATCGATCTCTCTTTGGCGGCGATCGTCGACCAGCATCTGGCCTCGACGGTCGCCGTGGACTACACGTCCTGCGAAGCATCGATGAGCACGGCGCACCAGGCCTTTTACGCGGCTCTCTATCGCCAGGCAGCGGCTGAGGGGATTGCCGTGGTTGCAGCCACGGGCGACAGCGGTGCGGCAGCCTGCCAATCAGCCGGGGGAACGGCCGCGGTGAGCAGCGGCTATGGGGTGAACGCCCTGGCTTCCACGCCCTGGAACACGGCCGTCGGGTCAGTCGCCTTTGGCGTTTCGGGCAGCGGCCAATGGACGGCATGGTCTCCATTGAGCGCAGCCAGTCCTGCGTACGCCAGCGGCGGCGGCAACACTCTGCTGTACGATGCGCCCAGTTGGCAGGCGGCATTGGCCGCCCCGGCAGCAACGGTCGCGTCGTCCGCGACGCCGCAGGCGTTGCAAAGTGCGTATAAAGGCTGGCTGAGTCAGGCGACAGGCGCGAAGGCTGCGTCGGCAGTTGCCAGTGCTGCAACGATGAACTCCGGCTTTCGGCTTCTCCCCGATCTGGCTTTGCCCACCGCCATCGACACGAGCGTCAATCCCGGCCTGGCCTTCTGCCTGAGCGCGAGCGCGCAGGCTGCCGGATGCACCCTGGTGCGCAGCGGCGGCAGTGGTGCGGCAGCGGCTCTTTTTGCCGGCATCGCGGCCCTGGTTGAGCAAAAGAACGGCGCTCAGGGCAATCTGAATCCAGTGCTCTATGCGTTGGCCCAAACCAGCGGGGTGTATGCGGACGTTACCCAGGGCAGCGCCCTGTTGCCCTGCGGCGCGGGCAGCGCGGGTTGCGGAGCGGCGCAGCAGATCGGCTTCACGGCAGCAACGGGCTACGATCTGACCTCGGGGCTAGGTGTGGTTGACGCCCAGAGATTGGTCAACAACTGGGATCAGGCCGAAGGCACCAGCACCCCCAACGACACCATCAACTGGTACAACGTGCTGCTCGCCTCGCCGATTACCGTCACTTCGGGAGGGTCGCTGAATCTGGATGCAAATGTGCAGTCGAACGACCCGACGATTGCCACTCCGCCGGGCGCATCGATGACCTTTTACGATACGCCCCTGTACACCGGCGCCTCCACGATTCAACTCTGTACCGTACTGACTCCCGACTGGACGTCGGGGCCCCCCGCCCAGAGCAATCAAGAATCGGACTATGAGTGCTATTTGACTTATTCCAGTTTGGCCAACATTGCCGCCGGCGTGATGCATGCGTTTCAGGCTACCTTCAGCGGCGACGCGAACTACTATGGGCCGATCTCCACCATCACCGATCAGTTCGAGGCCGCGGTCCAGGCCAATTCGCAAACCACCTGGACCACGCAGGCGCAGACCATCAGCGCATCCACCCCGCTGACGCTCGCGGCAACGGTGAGCCCGGCGCCAAGTTCGGTTCTCAACGTGCCCGCGGGTGTTCACCCTTCGGGCGACCTCAACTTTGTCGACAGCTATTACGATCCCGTCGCCGGCGCGTTGCAGACAAATGTTCCGGTGGTGAGCAACGTTCCCCTGTCGAACGGCGCAGTCTCTTATTCGCTGCCGGCAGGGACGCTGGAAGCTGGAACCATCCATAATCTGGTGGCCAGTTACTCGGGCGTGGCGACCTTCGCCGCCTCCCAAAGCGGCAGCATCACCGTTCCCAGTCCGCTGGCCGACTCGATCGTATGGACGCCAAGCCTGCCGGCGGTGATCTCTTCCGGAACGACGGCGACCTTCCAGGTGACAGTGAGCCCGGCGGGCGGGACCGTCAATAGCACCCCCACCGGTCTGGTGAGCTTCAGCGACAACGGCAACAGCCTGGGCTCGCCGGTGCAATTGAACAACGGCACAGCGTCGATTACCGTCACTGCGGGACAAGCCACCTTGTCGGGAGCGACGGCCACCCTGGCGACGGGCCTCAACCACACCATCGCGGCGACTTACAACTGCAATTGCATCACAGGAACCATCACCACCGCACTCCTCTACTCCCCGGCCACCATCAGCGCCGGCATCCTGGTTCCGGCGGCGGCGCAGGTGCAATGGCTGACGGCCAAGCAAACCATCACGCCAACTACGGCGCTGGCGCTGACGGTGCAGGTGCTCTCCAACGATCCGACCATCGCCAGCTATCCTTTGGGGACAGTCACTTTCTTCGATAACGGCGTCAGTCTGGGCACGGTAAGCGTCAGTACTTCCACCGGGATCGCCTCACTGGGCTTGCCAGCCGGTCAGTTGGCCACGGGGGTTGTCCACAATCTGACAGCTACCTATAACGGCAACACCACCACCACGCCATATTTCGCGGCGGCCTCCACAGCCAACAGCATCGCCATCGGCGTTCCCGCGGCCTCGATCATCACTTGGACAACCGGCTCGCAAACGGTTCTGCCCACCAGCACCCTGACGCTGTCGGCGGCAGTTGTCTCGGGCAATTCCACCGTAAGCGCGATTCCCACCGGCACGGTCACCTTCACCGATCTGACCACCAATCTCCAACTGGGCACAGCAGCGGTCGGGAGCAATGGGACGGCCACCGTATCCATCAACCCCAATCCGTTGAGTACGGGGATTACGCACACGATTCAGGCCGTCTACGGCGGCACCGTCAATTCTGCCAACCCCCTCTTTCAGGGCTCCAGCACCAGCCCCAGCAACATCGTCATTACCGTTCCCGCGGCGGCGCAGGTGAAATTGACGACCAACCCGCAGACCATCGCTTCAACCGCCAGCCTGACGTTGACGGCGGTGGTCAGTTCAAACGATGCATCGGTGACCAGCGTGCCTACGGGCAACGTCACCTTTACCGATCTCACCACCGGAACGCCGCTGGGCACCGTGGGCGTGACAGTCTCCGGGTCGGCGACCTACACAGTGGGATCGGGCGCGCTGGCCTCGGGAATCAGTCATTCGCTGATGGCGACCTATAACGGCAACAGTTCCGCAGCGCCGTATTTCTCAACGGCATCGAGTAATACCGTCGCCATCGGAGTGGCGGCTGCCTCCACCACGGCCTGGGCTACGGCTTCGCAATCGGTATCGCCCACCAGCAGTCTGACATTGGCGGCCACGGTGGCCTCCAACGATTCAACGGTACCCAGCATCCCCACCGGCACGGTGACCTTCACCGATCTGACCACCGCTACGCAGTTGGGTTCGGCCGCAGTTACCGTCAACGGCGTCCTCGGTACGGCCACGCTTACCGTGGCGACGAACCCGCTGACGCCGGGGATGACGCACACCGTGCAGGCGGCGTATGGCGGCAATACGACAGCGCCCAACACCTTTTTTGCACCTTCCACCACCAGCGCGGCCAATATCGTGATCACCGTGCCCGCTACCTCGAAGGTGACCTGGATTACCCAGCCCCAGAATATCGGTGAGTTGTCGACGCTTACGCTCGCCGTGCAGGTCTCCTCGGCCAACGCTGGAGTGACCTTGATCCCGACAGGCACCGTCCTCTTTACCGATTCCACCACCGGAGCGACCCTGGGCACGGCGCAGGTGGGGTTGACCGGCTCCGCCTCGCTGCCTTTGGGAACCGGGGCTCTGGCGGCCGGAAGCGTGCATCAGATCGTGGCCGCCTACAACGGCAGCAACACGGCGCCGTACTTTTCTTCCTCGAGCAGCAGCAGCCTGGCCATCACGGCGACCGTCTCCTCGAAGGTGACCTGGGTGACCGCGGCGCAGAGCGTGCTCACGGGCGCTTCGGTGACGCTGACGGCCACCGTCGCCTCCAGCGATTCCAGCGTAACCACCACTCCCACAGGCACAATCGCCTTCATCGACACCTCGGAGGGCGGCGCCGTTCTCGGTACGGCCACCCTGCAGGCCAACGGCCAGGCCTCCATCACCGTCTCCGCGGGATCCGTTCCCCTTGCGGGAGCCGTCGCCGCCCTGCAAACCGGGTTGACGCATAACATCGAGGCCGTCTACACCTGTTGCGCGACCGGCGCCACGACCATCTTCGCCAACTCGACCAGCGCCAATCTGGCCATCTTTACCCCCGCCAACTCCGCCATCAACTGGGTGAATGTGGCGGCATCGCAGATCGTCGACCTCACCCAGTCGGTGGTTCTGAACGTCAAGGTGACCTCGGTCGATCCCACCGTGACCAGCATCCCTACGGGTACAGTAGCCTTCAACGACCTCAACGCCACCACGCCGCTTTTGACCACGGTCACTCTTACCCCGGCGGGTACGGCGCAGGTTACGCTGGCGGCAGGCGCGCTGGCGGTGGGAACGCACGTCATCCAGGCGGTATACGGCGGCAGCACCATCTACGGACCCTCGTCCACAACCACCATTACCATCACTGTGACCGCCAAGATCAACACCATCGTCAAGCTGACGGTGAACACCACGCTGGTTGCGCCAGACGGCACAGTGATCTTCACGGCGACGGTCATTCCCGACGCGCAGGCCACGCTGGAGGCCTATCCCACGGGGACTGTCGAGTTCCTCAACGGCACAACTTTGATTGGCTCGGCGACGCTCTCCGAGTTGGGCGTGAGCGATGAGTCGGTGGCCACGCTGGCCGTATCCGAATCCTGCGCGCTGCCGGCGGGCGTGTATTTGAATGGGCTGATCGCTGTCTATCTCGGCGACACCTATTACGCCGGCGCGACCTCGCTGCCGCTGCCCTCCCTCACCGTGCAGGACTTCTCCGTCGCTCCCGCCTCCACCAACCCGCCTGAGAATGTGACGATCGTGAAGGGCGCCATGGGGTCGGCGAACTTCATCGTCAGCGGATTGGGCGGCTTCAGCGGCGAGATTCAGGTCGTCTGCTCCGTTCCCTCACAGGACTACCTCACCTGCACTCCCTCGCCGTACACCTTGACGACGCTTCCCGGCAGCGTCACCTTTACCGTGGCCACCTTCACCACAGGCAGCGTCAGCACGGCCAGCGCCGGCCGCAAACAGATCTGGCCGCGCGCGCTGGGCGGCACGGCACTGGCTCTGCTGGGATGCTTTTTGCTGCCCTTCGGCAAACGGACCCGCACTTTCCTCCGCCGCGTCGCCGGGGAGCGGGGAGGGCGTTTGTTGGTCTTCTTGCTGCTGTTTGCCGGCGTGGGCGTGGCCGGGATCGGCTGCACCTCGACCAATCTCAGCACCGCCAACACCAGCGGCACATCGCTGGGCGTGGCCACGCTGACCATCACCGCCACCAGCAATGTGAACAATGTCGTGGTCAGCCACAATGCGTACCTGACGGTCGACGTCATCGCTCCCGGCAGCACCAACTAGGTTTTTGCCGCATTGTGCCGTATCACCGAGGGCGCCCCCGGTCTCCATCTTGAGACCGGGGAAGTTCCGGCACAAATACCCCGCGGTCAGAGACTTAGGTTGATTCGATCTGCATGGGAAGGCCGCATTTGGCCGCCCGCCTCTTCCTCTCTGCACGGCCGTCCACCCGTCGTGGTAGGCTTTCTCTTCGCAGTGAAGGAGAGAAAACCCTCATGCATTCCGAACACCCCTATCACTTCAACCTGGTGGCCGCGGCTCATGCGTCCATGCTGGAGCACGGTTTTCAGCCCGATCTCACCGCCGCCCAGGCAGCCGAATTGGCCTGCATCGAGGCCCAATCAGAGACCGTCGCCGCGCCCGGAGCCGCCTCCGGAGCTAAGGATCTTCGCTCCCTGCTCTGGTCCTCCATCGACAACGACGAATCCAAAGATCTGGACCAGATCGAGTGGGCGGAGAAGCTGCCGGATGGGCGCATCCGCGTGCTGATCGGCGTCGCCGACGTGGATAGCCGCGTGCATCGCGGTTCGCCACTCGACAGTCACGCCCGCAGCGAGACGACCTCGGTCTACACCGGGGTCAAGGTCTTCCCTATGCTGCCCGCCGAACTCTCCGAGGGCGTGACTTCGCTCAACGAAAATGCCGACCGCGCGGCCATGGTGGTCGAATATACGGTGGCTGCCGATGGCTCGGTCAGCGACGGCAAGGCCTGCAGCGCTCTGGTGCGCAACCACGCCCAACTGGCCTACAACGCCGTGGGCGCCTGGCTCGAGGGCAAGGGAGCGGCTCCGGCCAAAGTGGCGGCCAACGAGAAGCTCGCCGATCAGGTCAAATTGCAGGATGAGGCGGCGCGGCGCATGTTGGATTGCCGCTTCCAGCACGGCGCGCTCGATCTGGAGACCATCGAGACCCGCCCCATTCTGCTGGCCCAGGAGGCGGTCGAGATCGCGCAGTTGCAGAAGAACCGCGCCACCAGCCTGATTGAGGAGTTCATGGTGGCGGCCAACGGCGTCATCGCCCGGCTCTTCGACGACGCTCGGGTGGCTTCCATCCGCCGCGTGGTGCGCATTCCCAAGCGCTGGAACCGCATCGTCGAACTGGCCGCCGGCCTTGGTGCGACCCTGCCCATCGAGCCCGACTCCAAAGCGCTCAACGATTTTCTATTGGCGCAAAAACGCAAGGACCCGGAGCACTTTCCCGACTTGTCGCTGGGCATCGTCAAGCTGATGGGCCCCGGCGAGTACGTGATGGTCAAGCCCAACGAAACCTCTCCCGGCCACTTCGGCCTGGCGGTGCAGGATTACACCCACTCCACCGCGCCCAACCGCCGCTTTCCCGACGTGGTGACGCAGCGCATCTTGAAAGCTTTGTTGGCCAGCCAGCCGCAGCCCTATTCGGAAGGTTTGTTGGATGCCATCGCCCAGCACTGCACGCTGATGGAAGACGCCTCGCGCAAGGTCGAGCGCGAGATGCAGAAGCGCATCGCCGCCGTGGTGCTGCACCCGCGCATCGGCCAGAGCTTCCGCGCCATTGTCACCGGCGTCAACCACTACGGGACGTTTGTCCGCACCCTCGATCCCCACGTAGAAGGCATGTTGGTCCAGGGCGGCAAGGGGCTGGATGTGGGCGACAGCGTCACGGTGAAATTGATCGCTACCGACCCGCAGCGCGGCTTCATCGACTTCGCGGCGTAAGCCGATTTTTAGTCGATCAATACCTGGGCGACGCCCCGCCCAGTTCTTTGCCGTCGAATGCCGCTAGTAGGCGCAACCCTGCGTAGTCGGTTAATGAAATACTTCTCTGTCCATTGCAGATCGTCGTACTCCTGGGGAAGAACTTGATAGCATCCCACGCGACCGATCAGCCCACAAAGCCAGTCTGCACATTGCAGCGTCTGGAAAAGATGGCTCTCCGCTTGTATAGGAGGCTCAATCATTGTCTTCCGTGCTTCCCCAAACATCTGCTTGGAGGCTTCAGAAACGATCTGGCTTCGAAAACTATCTTCCTGCTCATCCAAGAGCATTTGGAAGTGAGCGTTTCGGCTCAAGCAATACTGATCGAGCCGTTTGATGGACTCGTGGAGAACCGTGCAATAAAGGTCTTTGGGGCTGTTGGTCTCCGGTGAATGCGTCTTTTGTATTCCAACATAAAACACAATTCCGCCATCTTTCTCTATACGATTCATTAGGCGGAAGGTCGCATGCCGGAGCTCGGCATATCGAAGAACGTTTGTCGTCGTGAAGAGAGCCGCGCCCTTTTTCTCCCATCGGTAGGCTGGTATTCCGTCGCGGTTGATCTCAAATTGCAAGAGGCGACACTTAAGTTGGTAAAACCAGGTTGCAAATTCTCTCACCTTGTTCGACGGAAGCATGAAACCACCCAACCCAAAAACCGGACTAGTGTTGTGCATTGGGTGGGTTCGGCTGATAAAAGGACCGATGTGTCCAAATTCGTCAAGATAGGCAATGAAGTGAATAATGCCCCTCCAATTGCACGAAAGCCCGCACTTGCGTGCGGGCCTCGGAATTAGAGCTCGTCCCTTGAGGAGGAGCGTCTCACTCGCTACTATACAGATCTTCTGCGGAAAAGGCAATAAAAATCTTGCTCTTTCCAGCGGGGAAAATCACCCATTACATCCCCTGCGCGGGCTGGATCATGCCGATCAGGTGGCCTTCGGGGTCTTCGAAACCGGCGATGATGCCGCCGTCGGGAATGGTGTGCGGACCAAAGCCCACCTTGCCGCCCTTGCTCTCGATGGTCGCCAGCATGGCCTTTATGTCCTTGACGGCAATATAGAAAGTGACGTGTTCGCGCCCTGGGCCCATGGCCCCAATGCCGCCCTTGATTCCGCCGTCGCCGGGAATGGCCATGGAGTATTCGTCCATCACCGGATCGATCTGCCAGTCAAAGACATCTTTGTAGAACGCCTCCAGCAGCGCCTTGTCCTTGCCGAGAATCTCGAAATGAATCACAGGATTGGGCATGGTTGACCTCCTTTTGTGTATGGGCGAGAGCGGGGAAGGCCCTACGACCCTGAATTTACAGGGGCCGCGGGCAAAAATCCAATGAAAATCCATGCGCCGAAAAAATATTTCTACAAACCCCTTGCATTCTATTGCAATCAGCGATATTGTTATTGCAGATTGCGATGGTGGTTTGAAGGGAATTGAACTACCATCGCTGGCGAGGCGCTCTGCACCTTCCACCCTGTCGCAAATGAACGATACGCAGATCCCTCGCTTCGCTCAGGATGACAGCGGCAGGAGTGGGCACACAAGCCGGATTCTGAAAACTGAGAACTGGGAACTGTCCACTGTCTATGAAGCTTGGCGAAAAAATCCGATATTTGCGCGAGGTCGAGGGCAGCTTGCGCGGCCTGGACCGGGCGATGAACCAGCAGGAGCTGGTGCGGGCCATCGAGGCCGAAACCGGCTCGAAGATCAGCCAGAGCTACCTCTCGCAGATCGAGGGCGGTACGCGGCCGCACCTGACCAACACCACGCGGCAGACGCTGGCGCAATTTTTCAAGGTGCATCCCGGCTACCTGGTCGACGACCCCGAGGGCTACTCGCCGGAGTTGCAGAGCGAGCTGCGCAATCTGGAAGACAAGCTCGATCTCTGGCTGGTATCGGGCGCGGAGCGTTTTCGCCGCGATCCGGAGCTCAAAAGGGCTTTGTTGAAGCTGGCCCAGCATGAGCAGTCACGCGAGTGCTTGCTGCTGCTGGAGGCGATTCTGGAGACGCCGGGCCTGGCGCCGCGTTTATCGGAAGTTTTGCGGTCCAAGTTGGAACCGCGGGGATTGGAGCCGCGCGGCTCCCGCTCACGGGAAGCGGAAGACGATGCGGCAGGTGAACAGGAGCCAACGGTCAATCGCAAGGCAACACGTAAACAGGGAGCACGATCATGACCTGGGAAACCTTTTATTTTGTCTGTTTTCTGGTGGGCCTCTTTCTCAGCGGCTTCTCCCTGCTGGGTGGGATGGGCCACTTTGGCGGCCACGTCCATCTGCCCCATCCGGCCCATCTTCCCCACGGCGGGATTCATGCGGGCCATCTGCCTCAGGTGCGCGGAGCGGGGCAGAGTACGGCCACCGTGCCCTGGTGGAACACATTTTCGATCATGGTCTTTCTCTGCTGGTTCGGCGCGGCGGGGTATTTGTTGACGCGGTACGGCAGCTTTTTGGTTGGGGTGGTGCTGGTGCTGGCGCTGCTCTGCGGACTGGCCGGGGGCGGGATCGTGTTTTTCTTTCTCGCCAAAGTGTTGCTTCCCCATGAACACGAACTCACCGCCGACGAGACCGAGGTGGTGGGCGTAGTCGGCCGGATCTCGGCGTCGATTCGCGCCGGCGGCACCGGCGAGATGGTCTACGAGCAGTTGGGCGCGCATCGCTCGGTTCCAGCCCGCGCCGAAGACGGCGGAGCCATTGGCAAAGACGAAGAAGTCTTCGTCGTCCGCTACGAAAAGGGAATCGCGTACCTCAAGCGCTGGGAAGAAGAACTAGGGACTGAGGGACTAAGGGACTAGAGACTGGTTCCGATGCAACGGGCAAAGATTTTGTTGGGGTAGTGGTGTCGTAGTCCCTAGTCCCTAGTCCCTCAGTCCCTTAGTCCCTCGATTCAGGAGCTTTTATGACCGACACCATCGTTTTGATTGCAGATATGGCCATCCTGGTGACGATTTTTCTGCTGGGAGCGCTGGCCAAGGCTTTTCCTCGAAGCAGCCACGGGGCTTCTTCGAAGCAGGGATGAGAAGAGGGGCAGGGGTCTCTCTAACCCCTAACCCCTTACCCCTAATCCCTCTCTCGCCATTCCACCATCAACCCCTCACTTCCCGGGCGAAAGGGCCGGGATTGCAATGAATGACATTGTTCTGATTGTCGGACTCGGCATACTTGCACTGATCTTTATCCTCGGTCTGTTGGCTCGGATGTACAGGAAGGCCGGACCGAACGAGGCGCTCATCGTCTATGGATTCCGCGGCCCTCGGGTCGTCAAGGGCCACGGCACGGTGATCTTTCCCATGGTGGAGAATTGCCGCGAGCTGAGCCTGGAGCTGATGAGCTTCGATGTGGCTCCGCAGCAGGATCTCTACACCAAACAAGGTGTCGCGGTGACGGTCGAGGCGGTTGCGCAGATCAAGGTGCGCAGCGATCAGGCCTCGATTCTGACCGCTGCCGAGCAGTTCCTCACCAAGCCCCAGCAGCAGCGGGAAGGGCTGATCCGCCTGGTGATGGAAGGCCATTTGCGCGGCATCATCGGCCAGTTGACGGTGGAGCAGATCGTCAAGGAGCCGGAGATGGTGGGCGAGCGCATGAGGGCCACCTGCGCGGAAGATATGAGCAAGATGGGGTTGGAGGTGATCTCCTTCACCATCAAGGAAGTGCGCGACAAGAACGAGTACATCTCGAATATGGGCCGTCCCGACGTCGCCCGCATCAAGCGCGACGCGGAAATGGCCACGGCCGATGCCGAGCGCGACACGGCCATCAAGCGGGCGACGGCGCTGCGCGAATCCGCGGTAGCCAAGGCCCAGGCCGACCAGGAGCGGGTGATCGCCGAGACCGCCTCGCAAACCCGCCAGGCCGAGGCGCAGCGCGATCTGGAGATCAAGAAAGCGGAGTACTCCGAGCAGAGCCGCCGCCAGCAGGCCACGGCCGACAAGGCCTATGAGCTGCAAACCAACGTCATGCTGCAGCAGGTCACCGCCGAGCAGGTCAAGGTGCAGCAGGTGGAAAAGGAAGGCCAGATCAAGGTGCAAGAGGCGGAAATCTCGCGCCATGAGAAGGAGTTGATCGCCACCGTGCTCAAAGGCGCCGAGATCGAGCGCCAGCGCATCGAAAACATGGCCGCCGCGGAGAAGAACCGTCTCACCGCAGAAGCCGAGGGCCGCGCCGCCGCCATCCGTACTCAGGGCGAGGCCGAGGCCAGCATCATCTTCCAGAAGGGCGAAGCCGAAGCCAAGGCCATGAACGTGAAGGCCGAGGCCTACCAGCAGTGGAACCAGGCCGCGGTGGTGGACAAACTGCTCACCAACATGGCCGATGTCGTCCGCGCCATGGCCGAGCCGCTCAGCAAGGTGGACAAGATCACCATCGTCTCCACCGGAGGCGAGGACGCCGCCGGGGTGCACAAGATCACCGGCGACATGACTAAGATCGCGGCGCAGGTGCCGGCGCTCTTCGAGGCTCTCAGTGGCATGAACATCAAGGAACTCATCTCCAACGTCAAGGCCATCAAGCCCAAGGCGGAAGAGAAATAAGAGCCAGCTTCTAGCTTCTAGCTGCTAGCTTCTAGCTCAGGGTGTGAAGAGCAGAAGCAATCTTCAAGGCCGCGCCGTCGCAACCCGGCGGCGCGGCAAGGCTGGAAGTTGAAATCAGGGAGGAATCATGATCCACGGCATTCAATCATTGCGCGCGGCAATTCTGAGCATTGTTTTCTGCTCTGGACTGCCGTTGCTGGCGCAGGTTCCGGACGTATCCGATTGGAAGGTCGCCACGCCGCCCAACGCCGTGCAATTGGCCACGGTCGAGCGGGTGATGGACAACGTGGTGAAGCTCAGCTTCAAAAACACCACGGAGAAGACGGTGGTTGAATTCCGCGTCTACCGACCGGACGGAAAAGGACCGAATGAGACCGGGACGGGACTCGACGCCTTCACCTCGGGAACCGGAACCATCGCCCCTGGGGCAACGATGCCGGTTACCTTTGGCGAAAAGGACAGCTCCGGGAATCAGGCCAGCCATAGCCTGCGCATTGCGGCCATCGTGTACTCCGATGGAAGCAGCGTAGGGGAGAAGAGGGCTCTGGACGAGATTGTGGACGAGATGGTGGGCGCCGCGCTGGAGATCAAACGCGACGCCGATCTGCTGGCTGCCAGCCCCGACCCGAGCCTGGCGGGAATCGATGCTGCGGCGGAGAAGATTGGCCGGACCATCCCCTCCAGCGATGCAGAGGCGGTGGATTCGGTACGCGGTATCGAGCTGAACGGAATCCCGCAATCCGTTGTGGATGCGCGGGTGAGCCGCCATAGCTCCGGTTTTCTGGTGGGAGTGAATCGCGCCCGGCAGATGTTTCTGCTGGATCTGAATCTGGCCAAGTCGAATGCCGAGGCGACACCGGAAAAGAGTTCGCAGGAGTTTCAGGATCGAATGAAGCAACTGCAAAGCCATGTTCTGGCCGATCTGGCGGGAAAGTGGGCTGCCACCAGCCAGTCCCAGACACAGACCCTGCAGGTATTGCTGGGTGGGAGCCAGTCCGGCAACTGAGCCTGCCGGCGGAGAGTTGTTCGCAGCTTTTTTGAGATGTTGAAGAACCGTGGAGGCCCACCCTAGCCGCAAAGACAAGAACGCGGCGAGGGTGGGGCACCCGCAAAAAGCTAGGAGCTAGCGGCTAGCAGCTCGCAGCTCGGGAGGAGGATCGTCATGGCACTTTTGGAGAGAGTTACCACGCTGCTCCGCGCCAATCTCAACGACCTGATCGAAAAGGCCGAAGATCCGGAGCGGTTGTTGAAGCAGATTGTCCTGGACATGGAAAACCAGTTGATGCAGGTCAAGACGCAGGTGGCGGTGGCAATCGCCGACCAGCACCTGCTGGAGAAGAAGAAGGCCGAGCACGAGCAGCAGGCCGCCGAGTGGCGGCGCAAAGCGGAGCTGGCCGTGCAGAAGGGCCACGACGATCTGGCCCGCGGCGCGTTGGAGCGGGCCCTCAGCCACGATCAGTTGGCCGCCGGCTTCACCACCGAGGCCGAGGATCAGAAGCACGAAGCCGACAACCTGCGTCAGGCGTTGCACAAATTGGGGCAGAAGCTCGACGAAACCCGCGGCCGCTGCGAGATGCTGATGGCCGAGCATCGCCGCGCCAAGGTGGTGGGCCGGGCGACGCAGGCCCGTCAGGCCATCGGCAATGGCCAGGAGCACGCCATGGGGCGGATGAAAAACCGCGTTCACCAGACGGCCGCGCAGAATGCCGCCGTCAGCGAGGTGCTGGTGCCGGAGTCGCTGGAAGACCGCTTCCAGACGCTCGAGAGCGAGGACAAAATCGAGCAGTTGCTGGGCGAGATCAAGAGCCGCCAGGGGGCCTGAGTATGCGGCTCTCCAGCTCATTGGTGAGCAGTGTGGCTTGTTGGGGCGTTTTCTTGTCTCCTATCGGCGCATTGTCTCGTCTAACAAAAGGAACTGAAGGGGGATTCGTTTCGCGCAGATGAAATGAGTCCCCTGGTTTCCGCTGTGCCACCGGTCCCGCGGAGGGGTGGTTTACCCTTAGATCAACCCCTTGGGGCTGCGCGGTCTGGCCCGGCCTACCGCCGGGTAAGAGGCCGACTTCGACGATTGGTGAATGAATGCGCTTAATTTCTTGCTGTCTTACTGCGACCTTGGCCGCGGGCCTGGCCTTTGCCGCTCTTCCTCTTTGTGCCCAGCAAAACCCAACGGCCGCCGCCGAACCGCCCGAGGCGCCGCAACCGCAATTTGAGGTCGCGGCTCTTGATCCGCTGCCGCAGCAGCCGGCCCCCAGTTCCAGCCAAGACAGTTCCAGTTCCCAGGCTGCTCCTGCGCAGTCCACGGACAAAAGTAAGCACGACAAGGCTGAAGAGCAGATGAAGGAGCAGGAGAAGCAGCGGGTTGTCGGTATTCTCCCCTCCTTCAACGTCTCCTATCGCGCCGACGCGGTTTCGCTCAGCCCCAGTCAGAAGATACGGCTCGCCTTTCGCTCCGCTGTCGATCCGGTGACCTTTGCCACGGCGTTTCTGGTGGCTGGCTATCACGAAGGGATGCACGACGACGTGGGCTTTCCCTGGGGAGCGAGGGGCTACGGTGAGCGCTCTGGAGCCGCATACCTGGACACTTTCGACGGCGATCTGATTGGCAACGGCATCCTCCCCGCGATTCTGCATCAGGACCCGCGCTACTTCCGCCTGGGCCACGGGACCACCGGCCACCGGCTGCTCTACGCGCTGGCCACCAACGTGATCTGCAAGCACGACAACACCGGCAAATGGGAGCCCAACTACTCGAATGTGTCGGGCAACATCATCTCCGGCGCCATCTCCAATCTCTATTACCCGCCCAGCGGCAACGGCGTAGGGCAGATGTTCACCAACGGGTTCATTGTGACCGCCGAGGGCGGCGTCGGTTCGATCTTCCAGGAGTTCTGGCCGGATATTTCGCGCAAGATCCTGCACAAAGACCCCACCCACGGCCTCGATGCCCAGGCCCGCGCCGCCGATCGGAAAAAGTAGTCGCAAACAGCATTTGGCTTTTCCCGGCGTTGCCGCAGAGGGCGATTGTCGCAGTTATACTTCAGGGGCGACTGTTTTTTCACTTCAAGTTGCCGTTCGCGACGGTTCCATCCACGATGGTGCACAGCGTGTTCGATCTCCCCCAGGGAGCTACGCGATACTTCGGAGCTCATCCGCAGCGTAGCGTTTCAGATAGGCAAACGGATGCGCTTCTCCATCGGTTGTTTGGGCATGGTTTTGGCAGCGAGTATGGGCTGGGTGGCGGCCCCGTTCCCTCTCCATGCCCAGAGCGCATCGTTCGCCGCGGGCAGGGTGGATGCGCCGAGGATATCGCCGGTGCAGATTGCCGCTCTGGAGTCGCCGCCCAAGCGGACTTCATGGGGGGAAGTTTCCGGTACTCCGGCAGTGGCGGCGCAAACTGAAGAAAAAAGTCAGCACCAGATCGCCGAGGAGCAACTCAAAGAAGAGGAAAAGCAGAGGATGCTGGGCCTGCTGCCCTCTTTCAATGTCATGTATCGTCCCCATGCGGTTTCCTTGACCGCTATGCAGAAGATGCGCCTCGCCTTTCGTGGCGCCATCGACCCGTCGAACTTTGCCACGGCTCCGCTGGTGGCCGGGTACAACGAGGCCATGCACGCCGATGTGGGCTTTCCCTGGGGCGCCAGGGGATTTTGGGAACGCACGGGCGCAGCCTATCTGGACACCTTCAACGGTTCGATGATCGGTACTGGCATCCTGCCCGCCGTGCTGCATCAGGACCCACGGTATTTCCGCATGGGCCATGGATCGATGGTCCGCCGCAGCCTTTACTCGCTGGCCAACAACGTAGCCTGCAAGCACGACAACAGCGGCAGATGGGAGCCGAACTACTCCAACATTGCAGGCAACATCGCCGCGGGCGCGCTCTCCAACCTCTACTATCCCTCCCATGGAAGCAGCGTCGGGAAGACCTTTTCCAATGGCTTGATGGTGGTGGTTACGGGTGGCATGGGCACCTTGGTCGATGAGTTCTGGCCGGATATTTCGCGCAAGTTCCTGCACAAGGACCCCACCCACGGCCTCGACGCCCAGCCTCGCGCCGCCGATTTGGCAGCCAAACAGGCAAAAAAAGACCAACAATAGTCTCGAATCTACCGATTACGGCGATCTGGCACAAAGGCTCTCCTCGCGGAGGGCCTTTTCCGTAGGCGTCAAAGCGATCTTGAAACAGTGTGGCGCAAAAAAACCTTCCCTGCCGATTCTCTACCTCGCCCGCTCCGGGTGCAGAATAGAAAACAAGAAGGTTACAGTTTGATGAATTCCCGTTCTCCAACCCCCAAGGAGACTCCCTGCGCAGGTGTGCAGGCAGATTGTCGCCAGCGTTTGCAGGCTTGGCACAAGCTATTTGTCCTGTGCAGCCAAAACCCCAGCCGCAAGCGAGCCCGCGAGCTGCGGGTCTTTACACAGCGCCTTCTGGCCGAGGTGTCCTACTGCCGGCACAACGAAGAACTGAACGCAAAAGCGGTGCGCACCGCAAAACGCTGGGAAAAGCAGGGGAAGAACCTGCGCCGGGCGCTGAGTTCTGTACGTGAGGCGGATGCTTGCCTGGTGAAATTAGCCGGACTGCGGGGTGCGGCGGCTGGTACAAGCAAAAAAATGTGCCCTTCGCGCCGCTGTCTGCTGCAAATCGTCCGACTGGAGACGGAACTCGGGCGTCAGCGGGAGAGCGCGGCAAAAGCGCTGTTGGTGCGGATGAAGGACCGTCGCGCGTCGCTGGAGCGGTTGCAGGGCCGACTCATGAAGAGGCTGTCGGCGCCGCTACAGCGTCTGGGGAGCCGTTCCCCCTCCATCGGGAAGGAACTGCTGGCGGGTCTGGAGAAGGAGTTTCCCCAGATCGAAAGCGCCCACCTGCACTCCTTTCGCAAGCGGGTCAAGCAGGTGCGGTCGATCGTCGAGATCGCCGCCCTGAGCGATCCACAAGCCCGCGCCCAGGCGGCGGCTTTGAAGAAGATGCAGGGCGCCACCGGCGCATGGCGCGACTGGCAGGTGCTCGCCGCAAAGGCCGCCGACAGCAAAGCGGACGAACTGGCAGAACTGCTGCGGGTCAAAGCGGAACAGGCTTTGCAAAAGGCTCTTGGCCAATGCCGGCGCGGGATGGTCCAGTTGCGGGGGTCGGCCGAGGATGGTCTCCGCCGTCCACCGTCTTCGCCCACCCACGAGGGATAAAAGCTGCTTTGCCGCGCAGATGTACTTCTTGCACAGGGCATTTTCAGTGGTGGTGGGAAGCGAGTACACGCTGCGCGGAAGAGAATCCGTGCTGGGGCGGCATCCGGTTTCGAATGTATCTTACGTAGCTTTCGTGGAAACCAACTCAAAGCTCATCGGCCACGGCAACAATCGCGCCGATTACACCTCCATTCCCGGCGTGATGGTTGTCGAGCCGGACTTTCCGGAGGGCAAACGCATCTCAATTGCGCTGTCTTTTCAGTTTTGGATTGCGAATCGAAACAAAGGGTAGTTTGGGGAGGGAGCAGGGGCCTTCAGGCCCCTGAATAGGGCGAAAGATGGATGGGCCTTCAGGCACGGGCCATTTTGCAACTGCGAGCAAAGGCCCGAGGCTAAAGCCTGTCGTTTTTGCCGCTGCTTCAGGGGTCTGAAGACCCCTGCTCCCTCCGTAAAAACAAACAAAAGCAACGGTTACAACTGTTTCACTCGGAAGACGGCCGGTCGATTAGGATGCGTTTGCCTTGGGACTTTCCGGAACAGAAAGACGCTTGGCTCTTCCTGTGGTACGAGAACGAGTATATTGTGGACGCGGCCAGCACCTTTATCCTGGCCTCCAACGCCGCCAAAGCGCTCACAGAGTGAAAACGCTATCGGCCGAAGCCAAAACCCGTACGAAACGTGGAATCACAGCTCTTGGGCGATGGAATCGCACCGGAGCGAGTTAATAGAACAGATACTTCCGCCAGCGGTCGTCGCCGCGGCCCAACATGCGCATGATCTGGCGGCTGGTGTGCAGGCTGAAGGAGCGCGGCTCGCGGCTGAGCTTCATGTCGTCGAGTTCGTGCAACATGCGATTGCCCTTGCGGCGGTTGCAGGAGTGGCAGCAGGCGACCAGGTTTTCCCAAGTCGAGTTGCCGCCGCGGGAGCGGGGAATGACGTGGTCCAGGGTCAACTCGCCGGGAGGCAGCACCACGCCGCAGTACTGGCAGGTGTTGCGGTCGCGCAGCAGAATATTTTTGCGCGAGAGGGCGCGCGTCTGGTGGGGAATGCGGCGGTATTCGAGCAGACGAATCACCGAGGGCATGGCGACGCGGCTGCGCTGGGCATGAAGGGTCAGGCCGTGCTCCTCTTCGGTGCGGGCGATGCCCTTGAGCACCAGCACCAGGGCGCGCCGGGCCCCGCAAATGTTGATGGGCTCATAGGAGGCGTTGAGCACCAGCACCGGCATCTGCAGCATCTGATTGGCGTGAACGTTGAACTGCGCGGCCGGCTCGGGCGTACTGACCGCGACGCGGGCGATGGATTTCTGCATCCGTGCATGAATCATGGCTTTTCCCAGCGACATCTCTTCTCCCTCGTCAAAAAGATGGTTGGTCGTGCGATGAAAGAATGCGGTTCTGGAACAAGGTAGCCGCGGGCGCAGAGTCGTTTGCGCCGTGGGGTTGCGGGTTCGCATTGGACTGGAAATCGTCAAACAAGACGTCGCTGCCGCGCAGAATGGGAAAGGCGCGGGCGGCGCGGGCCAGCGTGGCGACCCGCACCGAAGCCGCCCCGGCGCGCAGCAGCGCCTGGCTGGCGGCGCGGGCGGTGGCGCCGGTGGTCAAAACATCGTCGATGAGCAGAATGTCGCGGCCAAATACGGCGGCGGCCTCTGGGACGCGAAAGGCTCCGCGCACGTTGATGCGCCGCTGACGAGCGGTCAGGCCGGCCTGGATGGGGGTGGGGCGCAGACGTATCAGTGCATTGGGCGCCAGCGTCAACCGCCACGCGGGATGCGTCCGGCGCAGTGCAGAGAGAGCGTGAACCGCTAACTCCTGAGCCTGATTGAAGCCCCGCTGAGCCTGACGGGAGCGATGCAACGGCACCGGGACCACCAGCATCCCGGCGGGGGTTTCATCGGCCAACATGGCGATGGCTGGGGCCAGCATCGCGCCCAGCCTGCGAGCAGCGGGCTGCATGCGATCGTATTTCAGGGCGTGAATCGCGCCGCGCATCCGGTCCCGGTAGGGCCCGCAGGCCACGGCGCGCACAAAGGGCGGCGGCGCCAGGCGGCAGGTCCTGCAAAGTGAAGCTCCAGATGTGGGGGCACTGATTCGGTCGCCGCAGCGGGCGCAGACGGAGTCTTCCGTGACCGGAAACTCGGCCCAGCAGGAAGCACAGATTGGCACAGAGGAGAGATGCGGCAGCGAGGAGCCGCAGAGAGTGCAGGAGGCGGGAAGAATGGCGCAGCTAAGAGCATCCACGGTACTTCGCAGCACACGAGAGACCGCGCGCCACCGGGTCGTCTCCGATGGTGGAACGTCGAACGTCAGTGAACCGGAGTCCCTGCGGAAGACGCACCTCACTTAAGAGCGGCGCCGAGGCCTGCGCACCGTCTTGCCCCCAGTATACGCGGGGTTTGGCGCGGTTGCTTGCATTTTGTGTGAATGCTCTTCTTCTCCCCCGGCGGATCGGCGCAACAGATTCAATCCCCATGCGATAGACTTCAGCCGTGGAGGAATCTTGCGGTTGCGCGTCGATAAGCTGGTTTCCAGTGTTCTGATTGCCTTTCTTTCCCTTCCCGTTGCTGGCCCGGCGCAGCAGCCAACGGCGCCCGCTGCCAAGCCGCAAGCATCCACTCAGATCCTGACCTTGCCGGTGCGCCCTGCGCAGCCAGGGGACGCGCTGCTGGCTCAATCCACACCGCCATCCGCCAAACCGCCGCAGGATCAAAGCGGCGGCATGGCGGGCGGCATCGCAGGTGGCATCGGCGCAGCTCCGGTTTACGACGCCGAAAAGCGCCCCATTACTGCCGGCGGCTTCGTCGACAAAGGCCCCATCGTCTTTCAAGACGTCACCAAGGAGGCCGGCCTCTCCGGCTGGCGGCACAAGATGGGCGTGCCGGAGAAGAAGTTCATTGTCGAGACCAACGGCTCCGGCCTGGCGCTGATCGACTACGACCATAGCGGCTGGCTCTCCATCTTCCTGCTCAACGGCTCGACCTTCGACGCCCTCGACGGCAAAGAGGAGCCGCCCCACTCCGCGCTCTTTCGCAACAACCACGACGGCACCTTCACCGACGTGGCGGCGCAGGCCGGCGTCACCAACGACCGCTGGGGATACGGCGTCAGCGTGGCCGACTACGACAACGACGGCTGGCCCGACATTTTTATTGGAAATTACGGAAAAAACCGGCTCTATCACAATAATCACGACGGGACCTTTACCGATGTGGCGGAAAAGGCCGGCGTGACGCTGGGCAACTGGTCCTCCGGATCGGCCTGGGGCGACTACAACGGCGACGGGCTGCTGGATCTTTACGTTGCTGGTTACGTCCACTTCGATCGCGACAACCCGCCCGTGGCCGGCACCAAGGCCGTGGGCTTTGCCTATTGCCTTTATCGCGGCGTAGGGGTGAACTGCGGCCCGCGCGGCCTGCGCGGCGAGCCCGACCACCTCTTCCGCAACAACGGCGACGGCACCTTTACCGATGTCACGGTCAAGGCCGGCGTAGAAGACAAGGACGCGTACTACGGCTTCTCGACCATCTTCGTCTCCCTCAATGGCAACGGCAGGCCGGATCTGGTGGTGGGCAACGACTCCGAGCCCAACTACCTGTACATCAACAAGGGCGACGGCGCCTTCGACGACCAGAGCTACATCAGCGGCTTTGCCCTGAACAAGGACGGCCGCGAGATTGCTTCCATGGGCATCGCCGCCGGCGACTACGAAAACAACGGCCAGGTGGACTTCTTCGTCACCGACTTCGGCGACGACTACAAGGTGCTCTACCACAACGACGGCGACGCCAGCTTTACCGACGTCAGCTACAAGGCCGGCGTGGCCCAGACCACCATCCCCTTTGTCGGCTGGGGCGACGGCTTCTTCGACTATGACAACGACGGCTGGCTGGACCTGATGATGGTCAACGGCCACGTCTATCCCGAGGTCGATCAGCACCAGTGGGGCACCAGCTTTGCCGAGCGCCCGCTGCTCTTCCACAACATTCCCGACACCAAGGGGCGCAAATTCGAGTACATTCCCCCGGTCAGGGGAACCGGACTCGCGGTGGTCACGCCGGGCCGCGGCATGGTTTACGGCGACCTCTTCAACGACGGCAAGATCGATGTGGTCATCAATCCCATCGACGGCCCGCCGACGCTGCTGCGCAACGTCAACCCCGATCATCATCACTGGGTCGAGATGCAACTGGTAGGCGGCGTGGACCCCAGGACCGGAAAGAAGAGTCCCCGCGACGCCACCTGCGCCACCGTCTACCTGAAGGCCAACGGGATGCGCATGAGGCAGGATGTGCTGGCCAGCGGCGGCTACATCTCCGCCCACGACCGCCGGCCCCACTTCGGGTTGGGCGACTCGGCCGACGCCGGAGAAGCCGAGATCCACTGGCCCAGCGGCGCAGTCGAAAAGATCAAACTGCCCGCCGTGGACCGCATCTACACCATCGAAGAGGGAAAGGGCATCACCAGCGCCCTGTGCGCCGGCAAACCCTGCGCCACACCCGACAAGCCGTAGAACCGGCGCTGGAAAACAAAATCGCCGGGGCCGATCTCTCGATCAGTCCCGGCGATTGCTGTTTGTAGTGAATTCGGCTCTTGGAGCATTTCTCCCATTGAAGTAGATCGGGTGCCCCACCCTCGCCGCGTTGTTGTTTTTGCGGCTAGGGTGGGAGGACGATGCGGCAACAGGAAAAATGCTCTTAAAAGACCCCGGCCAAAAAGACCTCGGCAGCGTGCACCCGTTCGCCCTTGACCCCGCACTCGGCCAGCACCAGCGGCGAGAGCGTCAGGACCGGGCAGTGGGAGTGGGCCAGCGTCTTGTAAACCACCCCATGGCGGGTGATGGCGGCAAAGGTTGAAGCCCCTTGCGCGCCCAGCACGATCAGGTCGGCCTGCTGGGCGCGGCTCTGGTAGAGCAGTTCCTCGGTGGGGTCGCCGGGCACGACGATGGCCTGGATGGCGATCTTCTCCCGCACTTCCAGCGGAATCAGCGCGATCAGGTCGGCCTCAAGCTCCTCGATGGTGCGTCCGGCCAGCACATCTGCGCGCTCCTGGGGACGAATCACGTGTTGCAGCACCAGGCGCGCCCCATGCTGCGCCGCCAGTTCCGCGGCAAAAATGGCCACCACGTAGCTGGATTCGTGCAGGCTGACCGCGCAGAGAATGGTGCGGGTGGCAAAGTTGCGATAGCTGCCGTCCACCACGTCGGGGCCGACGATGAAGACCGGCACCATGGCTGTGCGCAAGACAGCTTCGGCGACCGAACCCACCAGCAGCTTGCCGATCGGTCCAGGGGAATGCGTGCCCATCACCACGCGGTCAATCGGCCGCTCGCGCAGAAAAGCAAGGATTTGGTCGGCGGCCAGACCCGGCCGCACCACGATCTCGCAGCGAATGCCGGAAGCCCGCGCCCGTTGGGCCAGCGGTTCCAGATGGTGAATCTCGGCGCGCGCGGTGGCTGCGTAGTCGTAGTAGCGAATTCCCGCCGTCTCCGACGCCGCTACCACCAGCGTGTCATAGGCGTGAAAGAGGATGAGATCCGCGCCAAACTCCGACGCCTGGGCCAAAGCGAAGGCGAAGGCCTTCTCATTCGAGGGGATCTCGGTGGCAAAGAGGATGGTGGAGGGCTTGCTCCAGCCCGGCTTCATTGTGGCGGCCATGGGAACCTCCAATCTCGAGATGTTTTCCCGTTCCACAAACGTTTTCTTGCGTCTCTCAGAGTGAACCCTTTTTGAGAAAAAATCCACTGCGCGCCGACGCCGCCCACCGTTGCTACGGAATGCCATCTGTAGTCGTGCGGCCTAACAGTGGCAGAGTTCTGAACAGGATACGGTGTTCGGCGGCACAGGATCATGTGTGATGCATCACGCCAAGTCCGCAATAAACCGGGCGGTTTCAAAAAAGGAATACCGCCTTGCAATTGCGAGCCGCTCCGGCGCGTCGCCGGGGGGTGGACCGGAACCGCTCACAGCCAGCGCAAAACACGAGAGATGTCGAAGAAAACTTGGTTTGGAGTGATCTAAATCACAGCCCGCGCCCCGCCACCGCTGTTCTTCTGGAGTGGAATCGTTGCGCTCCGGTGCGGTACCATTCTTCCCCGGCTTCCCCGCCGCAGGAATTTTTTACGCACTTGGGCTACGATTTGATGGAGGTCTTATGCTCGAACCGATGCACAACATCCCCGCCCGCGGCGGGTTGAACTTCGATGAGACGCCCTTTCTGGCCATCTGGGAGGTCACTCAGTCCTGCGACCTGGCCTGCAAGCACTGCCGCGCCGCCGCTCAGCCCATTGCCCACCCCGACGAACTCACCACCGCCCAAGGCAAGGCGCTGATCGACGAGATCTCGGCCATGCAGGTGCCCATCTTCGTCTTCACCGGCGGCGATCCTTTGAAGCGCAAAGACGTCTTCGAGCTGATCCGCTACGCCTCCGACAAGGGCGTGCATGTGGCGCTGACCCCCTCGGCCACCCCGCTGCTGACCCGCGAGGCGATCTTCCAGCTCAAGGAAGCCGGCTTGGTGCGCCTGGGTATCTCGCTCGACGGCTCGACCGCTGAGGTCCACGATGCCTTTCGCGGCCTCACCGGCGCCTATGCGCGCACCATCCAGGCCATCGAGTGGGCCAACGAGGCGGGCATTCCCATCCAGGTGCACACCACCATCAGCCGCCACAACGCCCACGATCTGGACAATCTCTGCGCCCTCTTCGAAAAGCTGGCCATCGTCATGTGGAATGTCTTCTTCCTCATCCCCGTGGGCCGCGGCCAACTGGACGATCTGCCCTCGGGCGACGAGTTCGAGCAGGTCTTCGCCAAGATCTACGAGCTCTCGCACCGGGTCAACTTCCAGATCAAGACCACCGAAGCCATGCACTACCGCCGCTACCTCTTGCAGCACAATCTCGAGGAGCGCAAGATCGGCCACGGCGCCGGACGCACGGGCAGCGCTGCTCAGCATCCTGGAGCCGCCGTTCCTGCGGCGGGCCATCCAGCCGGCATGGCGAACCGTGCCTCGACCTACGAGCCCGGCACGCCCAGCAGCGACGGCCAGACCCGCGCCATGAGTTGGGCCACGCGGCGGGTGAACGACGGCAAGGGCTTCCTTTTTGTCTCTCATGTGGGCAACGTCTACCCCAGCGGATTCCTGCCCATCCACGCCGGCAATGTGAAAGAGACGCCGCTGCAACAGATCTACCAGAACGCGCCTATCTTCAAGTCCCTGCGCGATACCAGCAAGCTCGAGGGCAAGTGCGGCGCCTGCGAGTACAAGGAGATCTGCGGCGGCTCCCGCGCCCGCGCCTACGCCGTCACCGGCGACCCGCTGGCCCAGGAACCCTGCTGCATCTACCAGCCCAAGCACTGGGACGAAGCCCTGGAGCACGAAGCCGCCGCCTTCGCCAAGTAGTTTTTTCTTTTGCAAGACCCAACAGCCCGCCGGAGATGGCGGGCTGTTTTCTTGAAGAAGAGACCGGATCTCACGGTCTGCTGCGAGCGCGCACGAGAACGAAGTATGCAGAGGGCGTTGAGTCCGAAAGATTGGAGAATTCGCCGAAGACGCATTGGTCCCCCTCTGCCGAATACAAAGGCTCTTTCAACCACTTGATCCCGTATTGTCCCTCACATGAGGTTTCTTTGCAGAGTTCAAAATCGCCTTGACTAAAAGCGCCATTCAGTTCCGGAAGTGTGAATTCGTAGATACCGCTCGATTTTTCCCGCATTGAAAACAGATAGGACGGCTTGGTTAAACCCTTGGGGTGAGTTGAGCTTTTTTTCAATTGTTCAGGCTTCAAAATCTTAATATCCCAAACATCGGCTGGGTCCAGCGACACTCGAATGCGAAAGGTCGTAACCCGGAGAAGATTCAAGAGCTCCTTGGTGTTCGGCTGGGTTCCATATTGCGAATTCAAATGCACTGAACCCATGGAAATCAGGAATAATGCCGCGCAGTAAACCCGAGAGAATTTCATTCGAAAGCCTCCGTCAACCGACCGCAAGAATACCAGAAAGCCGTTCTGGCTGTTGTTTGCGACCTTCCAATCACCAGACTGGTTCGGGTACTCCGTCAAGCTCTTCAGAATGGAAGGGCATCTTCCCGTCGGAGGGAGCAGGGGCCTTCAGGCCCCTGAATACAGCAAAGAAAAAAATCGGCTTTAGCCGCGGGCTTTTTACTTCTTGCCCGCCATGAAGATCGCGCTTCGAAATCCTTCCTTTATCGCTGCTTCCCGCCGTCTCATAGGCTAAATGGATCTGAGATAAACAAGACCCGGGCCTGAAGGCCTTTCCAGAATTCGCTGTATTCAGGAGCCCGAAGGCTCCTGCTCCCTCCGCCTGGGCTTCGCGCCCCCTGCCTCTTCCTCGCTCATAGGTGGATGAAACCGCGTTCGGAATCTGGAGGGAGCAGGGACCTTTAGGCCCCTGAATACAGCAAAGAAAAAATCGGCTTTAGCCGCGGGCTTTTCGTGTATCCTGCCGCCATGAAATGGGCTCCGCAAGAAACCCGGACGTATTTCGTCACCGCGGTAACGGCGCAACGCCGCAGTCTTTTTCAGGTCACGGCCACGGCGGAACTGCTCCAGCGAACGATCCTCGACTATCGCCATCAGGGGAGATTTCTCCTCCATGCCTGGGTCATCATGCCGAATCACTTTCACGCTCTGATCACACCTGCTGAGGATGTTTCGCTGGAAAAGGCGATGCAATTCATCAAGGGCGGCTTCTCCTTCCGCCTGAAAAGCAAGTCCCATGTGTGGGAGCGCAGCTTTAACGAAAGTCAGATCTCGACGGAAGAGAAGTTCATTAGTTGCCTACGGTATATCGAGCAGAATCCTGTTCGCCGCGGAATTGCGCCGACGCCGCAAGACTACCCCTTTGGTTCCGCTTCGCGTGGACTGTCGGACCCTATGCCTTCGCACCTGAGGGGTCGATGAGCATTCCAGAATCGAGCCCGTGTCTAAACAGGCTGCGGAAAAAGATCGAAGAAAGGGCGAAAACTCCCAAAGCAATTCTCCGCGGCCAAAGCCGCTGTCGATTCAACCTAAATCCGGCGATTCTATCGAATTCGGAGACTCGATTTTGGAGTTTAAGCTATGCAAAATAAATCAGTTGTCATCCTGAGCGAAGCGAAGGATCTGCGGTTTTACGGTAACCCATTGGGTGACGCCGGAAACACAGATCCTTCGCTTCGCTCAGGATGACAAGTACTTGGAAATATGGGTGTTATATGACAAAGAAAAACTCTGAACATGGGAGAAGTGGCCGGATTGGGGTTCAATTGGGTTTATACGGGGGCAAAAACCCCCGCCTCCCTCCGCTACGAATTTCTCGCAGCATGTGAAGACCCTCTGGTGATTCGCTGTATTCAGGGGCCTTCAGGCTCCTGCTCTCTCCGCCGGGGTTCGGTGGGTGTAAGTTGTTTCTCCCGGTGCGGAGGTTGGCGAAGGAGGCAGGCATCCTACAAATGCGGCGGGTAGGGTTCCTCTTTCTATCCGAGAGGAAAGCGCGCCCGCACCTCGTAGCGCGCTCCGGCTGGCCCCAGAAAGCTCTGGTAAAGCAGGAATTCGCTGGCTGCGAACCCGCTGAAGCGGGACTGCGTGCGCAGTCTGTTCGCCAGTTGGCCAAGGTCCTGGCGTGTTTCCCGGCTGCGCGCCAGGGTGATGTGCGGCTGATAGGGACGATTCTCAAGAGGAAAACCGCACGCCACCGTTGCCGCCGCCACGCCCTGCTGAAGCGCGAGCAGTTGCGGCGTCCGCTGCACCGTCGCAAGGAAGACCCGCTCGAAGCAGCCGAGTTTTTCCAAGGAGATCAAGACGGGTGCTCCCTGCACTCTGCGCAGGCTGGCGATCAGGTTTTCGCACTGCGCCGGGCTGCATTCGCCCAGGAATTGCAGGGTAATGTGCCAACTGGCGGGGGCCGTCCAGCGCAGACCGTCTGCGCCGCTGCGCAAACGAGCTGCGACCGCAACCAGTTCATCGAGGGTAGCGGCAGCCAGCGGAATTCCCACAAAGAGGCGCATGAAAAGATTATGCGCGCTCGAAACACCTTCCAAAACGACCCACTCAAGCAAAGAAATCGCCAGACGCAAGAGGGGCGTAGGGCAAGCGGTGGAGGTTCGCCTGGCCAGTGCACGTCTGGACTGGTTGCCGCACGGGCGGCAGGAAGGTTTAAAAGTCCGGCTCTCTGCCCTCGACGGCCGCATGATATTCGTCGTCGGGGAGCGTCTGGCTATGCCGGGAGTCCATCCACTGGCCGATCAGGTTCAGTTCATCGGGGCTGCTGATGCCGTCGGTCTCGTTGGCGCTGGCCATCAGTCTCTTGCGGACATTCTCCGCCCGCACACGCGCGGCGGCGTTATCCACTGAAGCGCTGGGATTGACGTTCGTGTAATTGAGGTGCGTGGAGTCATGGATATGCATTCCGTCCTCCCATAGGGAAGGAGGGCAATTATGCGGCCAAAGATTGAGCCGATTCAATGAGAGAGTTCTCATCGGGCGAAAGGTCATCGGCGGGCGCTCAGAAAGATCCCGTACCTCCAGCCCGCGCTGTGCCGGAGTCTGGATTGCCAAGCCGGCCAAAGCAAGGCGATACTGCAACCAAGGCGTAATTCTCCAAGATGCGCCTTGAGAGGTTGATTTGCTCAACGCGAAGACACGACCCAGCGTGAAACGCTGCCTTGGTTTGCCGATTCTCCTTTTGCTTTTATCTTCCGTCCCTGCGCCGGCCCAGACAACCGTTCCTGCGACTCCCAAGCCGCCCGCGCCCGCCGCTCTAAATGACGGAGCCGGCGCTTACGCCACCGGCCACTATCGCAATCTCTTTGCGGAAGACGGCCACCCGCAGCGCGAGATCCAGGCCCGGATCGACGCAGCCTACACACAGCTTTTTCATGGCGATCCGCAAACCCAGTCCGTGGCTTTTCCGGTCGGCAGCAACGGCAACGGCCCGCTGATGTACCTGACAGATTGGAATAGCGGCGATGTGCGCACCGAGGGCATGTCGTACGGCATGATGATCTCCGTACAGCTCGGCAAGAAGGCCGAATTCGATGCCTTGTGGAATTGGGCCAAGACTTACATGTATATCGCCGACCCCAAGCATCCCTCCTACGGCTATTTCAGTTGGTCGTGCAAGACCAGCGGCGTCCCCAACGACGAGACTCCGGCGCCCGACGGCGAGGAGTACTTCGCCATGGCGCTGCTCTTTGCCGGCAATCGCTGGCCGGGCGGCCACGGCATCTACGATTACCATGCCGAGGCGTTGCAACTATTGACCGCCATGCGCCACCGCGCCGTCCTCACCGGCCCCACCAAATTCGGGCCGCGTACTATCGGCCCCGAGGTGAGCGAGCCCAACGCCATGATTCTCTTTGTGCCGGGCGTGACGCCGCAGCCTTTCACCGACCCTTCCTACCACCTGCCGGCGTTTTACGAATTGTGGGCGCGCTGGGGCCCGGTGGAGGATCGCGCCTTCTGGCAGCGGGCGGCCGAGGCAAGCCGCGCATTCTTCGTGAAGAGTACCGATCCGCGAACAGGCCTCTCTCCCAGCTACGCCAACTTCGACGGTTCGCCGCACTTTAACCGGTTCCCTCTGTCGGGGGTGTTCGGCTACGATGCATGGCGCACGGCCAGCAACTGGTCAGTGGATTGGTCCTGGTGGCAAAAGGCTCCGGCAGAACGCGAGCTGAGCGACCGCATCCAGCATTTCTTCGCGGCTCAGGGCATGGACAGCTACGGTCCCCTCTACACCCTGGACGGCAAGATCCTGGTTCCCCCTCCAGCAGATCATCCCACCGGTCTGGTGGCGACCAACGCCGTCGCCAGTCTGGCTGCTACGGATAAGGCCACGGCCAAACAGTTCGCCGAAGCCCTGTGGAGCAAACCCATCCCTTCCGGCCAGAAGCGCTACTACGATGGAATGCTGTATCTAATGAGCCTGATGCACCTGAGCGGCGAGTTCCGCATTTGGGGGCCGCAATAACCGGCGTGCTCCCAGGCTCGTGGTTATCGCGCATGATTGGCTTCTTTCATTGAAAGTCAATCATGCGAAGGGCAACCGCAGATCCTTCGCTTTGCTCAGGATGACAGGTCATTGGTTATTGGAACACCGGCTCTCATGCCCCTGAGTGGCCCCACGGGCCATTGGTATTTCCGTAAAAAGGGCCCGAGGAACTCCTTGCGGGGCGCCTCGGGCTGGAATGAAGGTTTGCGACTTCAGGCGTGAACTGCCTGACCCTGACTGGGTACGGCCAGATCCGGGCTGGTGCCGACTCCCGGAATCTGCTTCTGTGCCGTCCAGGTTGTCCCGTTGAAGGTGTTGTACCAGATCGACTGGTCGCCCAGTTCGCCCTTCCAGGCCGCGTACAAGACGTTGCCGAAAAGAGCCAACCCCGCGCCCACGCTGCTGGCGACGTTGGGAATCTGCTTCTGCGCCGCCCAGACAGTGCCATTGAAGGTCGAGTAGTAGAGACCCTGGTCCATGTACTCGCCCTTCCACACGGCGCAAAGCTGGTTGCCCAGAGCCGCAATCGACGGCCCTTCGCTGGTGCCGGTATTGGGAATCTGCTTCTGCGCCGCCCAGGTTGCACCGTTGAAGGTCGAGAAGTAGATGCCGGGATCACCGTAAACGCCCTTCCAGATGGCATAGAGGACGTTGTTGAAGACCCCCAGCGCCGGTCCCACACTGGTTGCCGTGCCGGGAATCTGCGCCTGCGCCGTCCAGGTGGTTCCGTTGAAGCGGTTCCAGAAGAGGCGCTGATCGCCCTCCATCCCCTTCCAGGCCATGTACAGGTTGCCGTTCAGCGTGGCCAGCCGCGGTCCGGTGCTGGTGGCTACGCCGGAGACCTGCTTTTGCGCCGCCCAGGTGGTCCCATTGAAGCTGGAGAAGTAAATGCCCTGGTCGTCGCCTTCGCCCTTCCAGGCCATGAACAGCGCATTGCCCAGCACCGCCAGCGCCACACCGGAACTGGTGCCCACACCGGGGACCTGCTGCTGCGGCGCCCAGGTGGTTCCGTTGAAGCTGCTGAAGAAGATGCGATCGTCCCGCTCCATGCCCTTCCATGCCGCGAAGAGCTTGCCGTTGAACTCGGCCAGCGCCACCGGCAGGCCCACGCCATCGAGCGCATAAAGCAGCCCCAGGCCGTTGATGCTGCCAAAGCCACAGCAGGCATTCCAGCCGGCAGTCGCTTTGTATCCCGGCGCGCCATTGGTGGCGTTGCTCTGGTTATCGGCAATGTTGTGAAAGACATTGGAGCCGGCAAAGGCATAGAGGTTGTAGTTGAGGTAGCCGATCGGTTCGCCCAGCGTAGCGTTCTGCAGCACCGTCAACCCGGCATAGAGCGGCGCCACGGCGCTGGTTCCGCCGATGGGCCCCACGGGCGACCCATACAGCACCAGCTCGTAGCCGCTATCCGGATCGGCGTTTCCGGCTACATCGGGAATCCCACGGCCCACATGACCGCCGGGGTTGGCCGATACCGGAATGCCCGCCCAGTTCTGCCAATAGGGCTTGGCGAAGATGTCGCTGATGCCGCCACCGGTAGCGCCGTTGTCGTTCCAGGTGTCTTCGGTGAAGGTAGTCCCGGAAACATTGGAGATGGTGGTGCCGCCGCAGGAGGTAATCCACGGGTCCGACCCTGGATAGATCACGTGCGCCCGCCCGTCGCCGATCTGGGCATTGGTGCCGTCGTCGCCGCTGGCCACCAGCACCGTCACACCCAACACCGAGGCCTCCTGGAAGGTGGCGCTCACGGCGTCAATGGCTGCCTGCGACCAGGTGAGGCCGTCGATGCCTTCGTTCTCGGCCCAGCCCCAGCTGATCGAGATCACCGAAGGCGAGTGGGTAGCATCGTGGATGGCGGTGGTGACTGCGTCTACCCAGCCCTGTTCCGTCCACGGCGCGAAGTAAACGGCAATCTTCGCCGCCGGCGCCACGGCTCCGGAGACGCAGATGTCCAGCGCCACTTCGGTGTCCGCCTCATTGGGATTGGAAGCGGTGCCGGGAGCGTTGCCGGCCCCGTCCACGCCAATGGCGGTTACCGCCGGTGCGGGCAGCTTCAAACCCTTGAAATAGGCTTGAATGTCGCTCGCGTAAAAACCGCCGCCAAACTCCAGAATGCCGATGGTTTCATTCGATACTGTGGAGGAAACCGAGGGGAAGTTATAGAGTTTGGCCACCTGCGGCGGGGTGAGCGGGGTGGTCGCCTGGGTGGGGCCGACTACGTTGAGCGCGCGCGCCATGCGGCGGTTGTCCAGGCCAAATACGCCTTCCACAATCTGCGCCAGACCCGAGGGAAGGTTGAGCGAGCCTTCCCGGCCACGATAGTTTCCGTGTGGCGATTCGTATTGGCCCAGCTCGATGGCAAAGGCCTTGTTCATCTGCGCCACGGTGCCGGAGAGAACCACCGTGCGGCGGGCGATGCTGCTCTCCACCACCTGCAGGCCGTTGGTTTTGGCAAACTGCTCGATTGCCTGAAGATCGGCAGGATCGGCGCCATATTGGGCGGCAAACTCCTGGCGCGTCAGAGTGGGGCCGAGCCGCTGCGCCGAAGGCCCGAGCTGCAGCGTGTTGGGCAGTGGGGGAGCATCGCTGCGGCGGCGCACCCGAATGCTGACCGACAAGGTTTCCTGGGTGTTCGCGGGGCCGATGCGGCGAGCTCCCCGGGCTGGCGTTCTTCCCGACTTCTGCAGGGAATTGTAATTCGCTGGCATTTCAGTCATATCGAATCTCCATTCACAAGGGGGGTGAAATCGGATTGGACAGGCGCACAAACAGCCCAGCGGCCGCCGCTCGCTTTGCGGTCAGCCGCCGTCCTGTGCACCGTGAGGACGGGGGCACTTGCCCGTATGGCGATTGCCGTGCCTCTGGCAATCGCATCACTGGCTCGAAATTGAATTCTCGTGGGGCCTGCGCGGCTCGGCGTCAGCTCGCTGCCGTAGCCCTCGGACTGCCTTCAAAAGGCCGTCGGGGCCAGGGATCTCAGAGATGCGCTTCTGGCGTAGAAGTACGCCGCGATTCCAAATCTTACCCTTTTCAGAGGGCTTGTCAAATGATTTTTCCGCGGTTTTGCACACCTTCAACAGGCATTATCGAGGGGCGCTCGAATCACCCACAGACGGCTTCCGCAGGTAAGTCACTGAGCGGATGGAAGCGGCCAGCGCACTCATTAGCCGAAGCATTGACTACTTCATAAACAAGAAATATTCCCGGTAACCGGGGGACAAACGCCGTTTGCGCGCTCGCCCACCCCGCTGCCGGCGATCTCTTTCCTGTCCGGCAGGGTTTAGTGAACAGCTTCCGCTTTCGGCCCCTCGCCCGGCCGGTTCTTGCTCAGCAGGAAGGCCAGCAGCACCAGCCCAACCGACATCCACGAAAGCTCCATGTAGACGTCCTGGTAGCCCTGGGCCATGGCCTGCCGATTCAGTTGGCCATAGATGGAGGCCAGCGCCATGCCGCCGCCGTTGGGTCCGCCATAACTGCCGCCCAGGTAGCCGGACAGCCCCTGAAGATGCTGCTGAAAGGCCTGGTTGGCCGACTGCATGTCGTTCTGCAGGTGCTGCTCGTGCCACAACGAGCGGCTGGTGACCTGAGCGTTGGTCACCGCGATCAGGATGCTGCCGCCGATGTTGCGCACAAAGTTGATCAGGCCGGCCACCTGGTTGCTATCTTCCTTGGGCATGCCCACGTAGGCCGCCGTAGTGATGGAGATGAAGCAGAAGGGAATCGGCATCATCTGAATCACGCGCAGCCAGGAACCCTGCGCGAAGGTCATATCCAGCGAGGTCACGTGGGCTGCGTAGCGGAAGGTGACCACAAACAGCGAAAAACCGATCACCGCCAGCGTCCGCGCCGAGATCTTGCCGGTGGCGTAGCCAGCCATGGGCATGACAAAGAGCAGAGCAAAGCCGCCCGCGGTCAGCGCCAGACCGGCGGTGGTGGCGTTGTAGCCCAGTAACTGCTGCATGAACTGTGGCTGCAAGACGGTGTTGGCGTTCAGTACCCCGCCCACCAAGGCCATGAGAAAGCAGCAAATGGCGAAGTTCTTGAATCGAAAAAGCCGCAAATTGATGATGGGGGCCTTGTGATGCAACTCCCACACCACCAGCGCTACCATGCTGCAAACAAACAAGGCGCCAAAGAAGCTGATGAAGCCCGAGGAGAACCAGTCGTTCTCTTCACCTTTATCAAGCATGATCTGCAGCCCGCCCATGGCCAGAGCCAGAAAGCTGAGGCCCATGTAGTCGATCTGCTTCAGCTTGGAGCGATCGGCCTTGATCCACGGCGGGTCCTCGACCAGCCGGCTGACCAGCACAAAGGCCAGAATGCCGACGGGAATGTTGATGAAGAAGATCCAGCGCCAACTGAAGTTGTCGGTGATCCAGCCGCCCAGCGTAGGACCGATGGAGGGCGCCAGTACGGCCACCAGTCCATAGAGCGCAAAGGCTTGGCCGCGCTTTTGCGGCTCGAAGCTGTCGGCCATGATGGCCTGGGCCATAGGCTGCATGCCGCCGCCGCCGGCGCCCTGCATGACGCGAAAGACCAGCAGCATGGGCAGCGAGGGCGCCGAGCCGCAAAGAAAACTGGAAATAGTAAAAAGCACGATGCAAAGAAGAAAAAAGTTGCGGCGGCCAAGAATGCTCGAGGCCCAGGCGCCGATGGGCAAAACGATGGCATTGGAGACAAGATAACTGGTCAGCACCCAGGTGCCCTGATCGGTGCTGGCGCCCAGTGTGCCGGCGATGTGCGGCAGCGCGACGTTGGCGATCGAGGTGTCCAGCACCTCCATAAAGGCGGCCAGCGCCACGGTGGCGGCAATCACCCAGGGATTGACGCGCGGCCTCCATGCCGCCGTGGGGTGGGGGTTGCGAACGGTCTTGAATCCGGTCTCTGCCGAAGCCGGGGGGATGGCTTTCTCCTGCAAAACTACTCTCCTTGCCAACTTTTTTCGCCGCGCTCACGCAGATTCCGCATATTCGCGCGGCCGGCGTGTCTCTTCTCTGCGTTTTGAATCGGACGTTCTGTGTTTAGATTCGCTCTGTTCTGCCGGAGGTTCATCCATTCCGGTGACGGGGGCGTGAAATCCTCCGCCCAATGTGGGAAATGAACCGGAATCCCCGCTCTGGTTTGCTGTGTTTAGAGCGATTCCAGAATGGCTATACCCTGCAACCTTCTTGCCAGGTCGTCGCTCGCTGGGGCTCGCGCCGACTTGAATGCATGGTTTCTGGGTACTCCATTTCTGGAATCGCTCTAGGCGTGTACCTCGGCCCGCGGCGTTCTCCAGCCCAAGAGGGCGATGCTCAGAGCGATCAGTTGCATTCCCACGATAAAGGCCGCGCAGGCCGGCCACTTGCCCAGCGACCAGAAGAAGCCCGGCGCCACGCCCGCCGCCGTCCCGCCCAGGTAGTAGCAGGTCAGGTAGAGGCCGGCCGCCGTCACCCGCGCTCCCGCCGGAGCAGCCACGCGCAGGTGGCTCTGCGAGGCGGTCTGGGCGATGAAGACTCCCGAGGAAAGCATCGCGAGCCCCAGAATCACCACCGGCAGCCAGGGTACGAGCGTCAGCAGCACCCCGCAGATCGAGACGCAGATCGCTCCTCCGATTCCCGCCCGCAGGCCCACGCGGGTGATCACAAATCCCGCCAGCGGCGTCACCACCAGCCCGATCAGGTAGACAAAAAAGAGCGAGCTGAGCGCCGCCGTTCCCAGATTGAAGGGCGCGGCGTTGAGGTGGAAGGTGATCCAGGTGAAGACTCCTACCAGCGAGAAGAGCACATTGAAACCCACCGCAAAGGTAGCCACCAGACGGCGATTGCGAAAGAGTCCCTGTACCTGGTAGGTCAGAGCAAGCGTCGACGATTCCCCGCTCACCCGCGCTGGAGGAGGGGCCGCGCGCCGGCTTTTGGGCAGCCACAGCGCCACCAGTCCGGCTCCAACCAGCGCTGCCGTGCCCAGGGCGACGAAGCTCCAGCGCCAGTTCGTCCACTCGGTCAGCAGGCCGGCGGAGATTCTCCCGATAAAGCCGCCCAGCGCCGTGCCGCTAACGTAGAAGCTCATAATCAGCGCCACCCGCTGCGGAGGCCACTCCTCGCCGATGTAGGTAACCACCACGGCCACGATGCCGGGCACCATGATTCCTTGCAGAAACCGCCAGAAGATCAACTGCGCCAGCGAGTTCGAAGTGGCCGCCAGCAACGTGGGCAGGGCGATGCCGGTCAGCGAGCAAACAATCACCGTCTTGCGCGGCAACCGCTCGGTGAGCACGCCAATAAAGGGAGCAGCCAGCGCCACACCCAGCGTGCTGGCAGAGACCGTCATTCCCACCCCGGTCTTCGAGGCGTGAAAGAGGTGTGTCAGCAGGGGCAAAAGGGGCTGGGTGCAGTAGAGTTCCAAAAAAGCGCAGAGCCCGCACAGCGTCACCGCCATCGCCGCCAGACGGCTGGGCTGAGTGGGATCGCTGCTGGGACGGGGTTCCATAGTTCAGGATACCGGATGGTTCAATGGAACCGTCCCACGTAGAAAAGAGACCCAATCGGCAATGAAGTTGGGAGCGTGCGTCGGGAATAGACCATGGATGAGAAACTCGCTGCCAAGTTTTTAAGGAAGGACGTGGACAGTCGTGCCGGAAAGAGATCCCTCTGTTCGAAGTTTTTGCGGCGAGCAAAGCCCATTCTCGATTGCGATCAAATGCGGTTGCTCAGCGCCGGAATTTGCATTTTTACTCCGCCCCGGCGGCGTTTTCTACCGCTGTGTCGACCGGCGCCAGCAAAGCAGTGATCTTCACCGCCGTAGAGATTCTGCGGGTGATTACCTGCAGGTGATAGCCCATCACCGCTAGCGTCATAGCTGCGCCGAAGCAGTGCCGGTAACGGGTGGCCGCCTGAGCTAGAAACTTCCAATAACTCCAGCGGGAGCGGTCGAAGATGCCCTGGCGAACGATCGAGGTAACCAGGCCGCGCAGGTTTTCGCGATTTATCCATAACGGGCGTTGCGGCTGGTTTTTGCTGTGCTCTCCGCGCGGCTGTCTCTGTGGCCGGGGCTGGGTGCGATTCAGATAGAGCTTTACCCGCTCGTAGTAGGGCTCGCAGGCGTAGATGCGCTGGAGCACGCTGCGGTAGCCCTCGACCAGGCGCACGGCGTCCATACGGGGCATGAAGTTGAGCCGGTCGGTGGTGTTGTCGCCCCCGCCGGCGTCGAGAATGCGGCCCTCGCGCCACAGGCGGCGGAAGAGCTGGGTCCCCGGCATGGCCTGCAACAAACCCACCATGGCGATGGGAATGCCGCTCTGCTGAATGAACTCGACCATGCGGTCGAAGATGTCGTCGCGGTCAGTATCGAAGCCCAGGATGAAGCCGCCCATCACCTGCAAGCCGTAGCTCTGGATGATGGCCACGCTCTCGAGCAGGCTGCGCCGCGTGTTCTGCAACTTGTTGCTGGCGATCAGGCCGGATTCGTCGGGGGTCTCGATGCCTAGAAAGACCGAAACGAAGCCCGCGTCCTTCATCAGTTGCAACAGCTCCCGGTCGTCGGCCAGGTTGAGCGAGGCCTCGGTGAGCAGGGAGAATCCCCCCTGATTCTCTTTTCGCCACTCGGCCAGCGCGGCCAGCAACTCCTTGGCCCGCGCCTTGTTGCCGATGAAGTTGTCGTCGACGATGAAGACCGCATCGCGCCAGCCGGCGGCGCGCAACTGGTCCAGCTCGGCCAGCACCTGGGCGACGGCTTTGGTGCGGGGGCGGCGGCCGTAGATCTCGATGATGTCGCAAAACTCGCAGTTGAAGGGGCAGCCGCGCGAGTACTGCACGGTCATCGTCGAGTAGCGGTTCATCTTGATGAGGCTAAGATCGGGCAGGGGACTGGTTTCCATCTCCGGCCTCTCGGCAGCCCGATAGAGGGGCTGGGCCGAATCCGCCTCCAAATCGCGGGCCAGAGCGGCGATCAGGCTCTCCGCCTCGCCGATCACGATATGGTCGGCCTTCAACTCGGCTGCGGGCACACTGCTGGCGATGGGTCCGCCCACCACCGTACGCAAACCGCGCGCCCGGCAGCGCGCGACGATGGCTGCCAGCGCCTCTTGTTGAATGTGCATCCCGCTCAACAGCGCTACATCCGCCCAGGCCAGATCGCGGTCGGTCAAGCGCTCGACGTTGCAGTCCACCAAACGCTTCTTCCACCCAGCCGGCAGCAGCGCGGCCACCGTCATCAAGCCCAGCGGAGGCTGCGCCGCCCGCTTGCCCAGAAATTTGAGCGCGTGCTTGAAACTCCAATAGGTTTCAGGGAAGGGGGGATAGATCAACAGAGCGTTCATGGCTGCCTCCGCGAGCAAGCGGTTGCGCGCGCACGGCCGGGAGGTACAAGCGCCTGTTTCCCCTGGGGGAAGATTCGGTCGCACTCGTGGTGGGGGATTGATTCGTCCCTTTTATTATCGCGCCGCCGCAAGGCGCGGGACCGTGCAATATGGAACACTTGCCGCCCGGAAGTTGCGCGCGGGGGACCTAAGGGATCGACTACATGGTAACTAACGAGTTGGCGACGAACCAGGCAGAACGGAAATCCGCTACGACGTTTAAGCTACTTTTGTGCAAGGGCTTTCTGGATTGCTCGATCGATTTCTCCAACGCCATCCGTCTTGATACCCATATCCTGATAGACGATGATTCCGTGACGGTCAACAACATAGGTGCGGGGAATTCCGCCTGCAGCGAAGAGCGCGTATGCCTCCCGCTTTGGGTCCCATGCGAGCGGAAAGGTTAAGTTTGAATGGGTCTTCTGAAACTTGAGGACAGTATCCCTATCCTGCTCACGGGCAACGGCGATGAAGGCGAAGTCAGGCGAGGATTTATATTTTTGCCAGACTTGCTTTTCCAGTTCAGGCATCTCGATCTGGCAGGGGCCGCACCATGTGGCCCAGAAGCTCACCACAACAACCTTGCCTTTTTCGGCAGCGAGCGAAAAGGTGCCGGAAGTCCCATCGACGGAGATGGCGGGCATCTTGTCCCCGACCTTGGTGCGAGCAGCAAAGGGGTCGGCGCCGTTCTGACAGAAGGCGAGCAAAGGGAAGATCAAAAAAGCAAAGTAAAAGAACACAACGAAGCGGCGCTGATTCATGCATTTATTTATAGCCGATGCGGGGGTCGCGCGAAAGCAGAATATCCCGCGCGATATTCTCTATTTCGCACCTAACGCTGATAGTTCTGGGCTACGGTTTACCAACTTTGTGTGTAACCGGTTATTCGGCAGTTACCATTTCATACACATTTACTCGTCCCTCAATCCAGCGAGGGAAGGATCTGGCTGGCCCACCTCCAGACCTGCCTCCAGACCTGCCAGCATCGACGGTGCCCCCCTTGGTACGCGAAAGCAGCCGCCATGGCTGCGTGGAAAGAGCAGGTGCTAGCCTGAAGGGTGAGTATTCTCTCTAGGAAGTTCCCCGAGAAATGCTCTTGAGGGCTTGATTCTTGCCTGTTCCCCCCACACGGCGCATTGCACCCCGCGGTCTCGGCAGTCGTGTCGAAGCCGAGCCGGAGCCTGTGCGGCCCTCGCGCATCGTGGCTGCTCCCCCGCGGCGGCGGCGCAAGGTGGTGGGACGGGTGGCGCTGGTGGGATTGATTCTGCTGGCCATTATCACCGGCTCGCTGGCAGGATTGACGCTGGTTTACTCCGCGGACCTGCCGCAGATCGCCGACCTGGAGCGCTACCGGCCCTCCACAACCACCGATCTCTACGACCGCAAGGGCCGCATCATCGGCTCCTTCGCGCTGGAGCGGCGGGTGGTGGTCAACTACGACGACTTTGCCCCCGTGCTGCGTCAGGCGGTGATCTCCATTGAAGACAAGTCCTTCGAGTCGCACTGGGGAATCAACGTTTCTCGCATTGTGGGAGCGATGATTCACGACCTGCGCAGCCACGGCCGCGCCCAGGGCGCATCCACGCTGACCATGCAACTGGCGCGCAATCTCTTTCTCTCCTCCGAACGCACGGCCACGCGCAAGGTGCAGGAGGCTTACCTCTCGATCCAGATCGAGCGGGCGCTGACCAAGCAGCAGATCTTCACCCTCTACGGAAATCAGATCTACCTGGGCCACGGAATGTATGGCTTCGAGGCCGCTTCCCAGTTCTACTTCTCCAAGCACGCCAAGGACCTCAACCTGACCGAGGCGGCGCTGCTGGCGGGGCTGCCCAAAGGCCCGGCGGCCTACTCGCCACTGCTCAATCCGGATAAGTGCCTGCGCCGCCGCAACCTGGTGCTCAGCGAGATGGAAAGCGACGGGGCTATCAGCCACGATCAAGCCGAACAGGCCCGCAACGCTCCGCTGGGCCTGCACATCGCCCAGCCGGAGGGCTCGGTGGCCCCCTGGTTTCAGGAAGAGGTGCGCCGCGAACTGGAGAAGCGCTTCGGCACCGAGCAGGTTCACGAGGCCGGATTGCGCGTCGAAACCACGCTCGATCTGGACATGCAGCAGACCGCCAACCGCGCCGTTCTGGACGGCCTGGCCGCCTACGAGCGACGCCATGGCTGGAAGAGCAAGCTGGAGAACGTTCTGACCGGCGGCACGACCATCGAGGAGTACAAGCATCCCGACTGGGCCGTCCCAGCCAAGCCCGGCGCTTTTGTGCACGCGGTGGTCACCCATGCCTCCACCGACGAGATTCGCGCCCGCATCGGGGCAACTGAGGTGATCCTGCTGCCCGAGGACTGGAAGTGGACCGGGCAGCGCTCCGGCCTCGATCTGGTCAAGCCCGGCGACGTGATCTATGTTCATCTCGCAGAAAACGCAGGCAGCGCCACCGGCGTCTCGCAACGCGCCACACTGGAGCAGGATTCCGGCGCACAGGGCTCCCTGCTGGCCATGGAGAACAGCACCGGCGACGTGCTGGCCATGGTGGGCGGGCGCGACTACGCCCTCTCGCAGTTCAATCGCGCCAACCAGTCGGAGCGCCAGACCGGCTCCAGCTTCAAGCCTTACGTCTACACCACCGCCATCGAAGCGGGCGCCAAACCCACCGACATAATCGTGGACGGCCCGGTCAGCTTCGGCAGCTACACGCCGCACAACTACGAGAACGACTACAAAGGCGCGATGACCCTGACCAACGCCTTCGCCGAGTCGCGCAACATTCCCGCCATCAAGCTGGCGGCCCGCGTGGGCATGAGCAAGGTCATCGACATGGCCCACCGCTTCGGCGTCACCTCGAATATCCCCGCCTATCTGCCGGTGGCGCTGGGGGCGGTGGAGATCACGCTGCAAGAGCAGGTGGCCAGCTACTCGGTCTTCCCCAACGACGGGCTGCGGGTGCAGCCGCGGCTGATTCGCCGGGTTTTGAACGCCGACGGCATTCCCCTCTGGTCAGAGACGCCGGAGATCAAGGAAGTGATCAGCCAGGATACGGCGCGGACCATGATGACCCTGCTGCGCGCCGTCACCGCCCACGGCACCGGCGTCGAGGCGGCGCAGTTGAAGCACCCGGTGGGTGGCAAGACCGGCACCACCAGCGACTACACCGACGCCTGGTTCCTGGGCTTTTCTCCTTCGATTACCTGCGGCGTCTGGGTGGGCTTCGACAGCCGCGAGACGTTGGGCGAGAAAGAGACCGGCGCGCGTGCCGCCCTGCCCATCTGGATGACGGTGATGCGCACGGCCATCGTTGGCAAAGACAGCGAACAGTTTCTGGCCGACCAATCTCCCGGCGGGAATCTGGATCAGAAAGCCGCGCCGGGTCAAAAAAGTCTGCAAACAGCCAAGGCCGCTGCCGCGCCGCCAGCCAAATCCAAGCCCGTCGCGAACCTACCCAGCAAACCGGCCTCTCCAGCCGTTGCACCGGCGGGTAAGCCCGTCGCCAAGCCGGTGACACCCTTGCCGGCGGCTAAGCCGGGTGCTGCTCCAGCGGTAAAGCCGGCGCTGCCTCCGCCCGTCCTGCCAGCAAAACCCTCCGCAACCGTCAAACCGGCGCTGGGAATGTAGTGGCGACCGGTTCGGAATGAAGCTAGTTCCGGCAGTTTTCTTCGGCTTTAAAACCTCACATTTTTCAAGTAACATATCTATTATCAAATATTTGTCATCCTGAACGAAGTGAAGGATCTGTGTTTGGGGTTCGCCCAATGGACGAGAAAAACCGCAGATACTTCGCTTTGCTCAGGATGACAGGTCGTTGTTGGATATAGACTTCATTGAATAGCCGGTATTCAGAACTAGAAATGAGCTGCCGGTTTAAGGATTATTCCCCCTGGGCCGCTCGGTGGATGGCGAGCAGCTTCTCCAGCAGGGGTTTGAGCAGCTTCAGGTCGAGGGCGTTGGCGCCGTCGGATTTGGCGTTGGCCGGGTCGTCATGGACCTCCAGAGACAGTCCGTCAATACCCGCGGCCACGGCCGCTCTGGCCAGCAACGGGATGAACTCCGGCTGGCCGCCGCTCACTCCGCCTGCCGCCGAGGGCTGCTGCACGGAGTGCGTCCCGTCGAAAACCACCGGGGCCATCTGCCGCATCACCGGCAACGAACGGAAATCGACCACCAGCGTGTTGTAGCCAAAGCTGGCCCCGCGCTCCGTCAGCGAAACGCGCTCGTTGCCCGTGGAGCGGACCTTCTCGACACAGTGCGCCATATCCCAGGGAGCGACGAACTGGCCCTTCTTGATATTGATTGCCCGACCGGTCCGGCCCGCGGCTACCAGCAGATCGGTCTGGCGGCAGAGAAAGGCAGGAATCTGCAACATGTCCACCGCCTCGGCCGCCACCTCGCAGTGACCTGGTTCGTGCACGTCGGTCAGCACCGGCAGGCCGGTCTCTTTGGCCACCTTGGCCAGAATACGCACGCCCTCGGTCAGTCCCGGCCCGCGAAAGCTCTTCACGCTGGTGCGGTTGGCCTTGTCGTAGCTGGCCTTGAAGATATAAGGAACGCCCAGGTCGGCGGTAATGCGCTGAATGGCTTCGGCCATGCGCAGGGCATGGCTCTCGGACTCGATGACGCAGGGTCCGGCAATGAGAAAAAGCTGGCCCTCGCCCACACGGACCGGACCGATTTCAAAGGAATGGCTCACAAAGGGATTCTATCGTGAGGCAGGGAACGAAAGAACAGGGAACAAGGGAACGAGGGAACAGTGGTCAGTGGTCAGTGATCCAAGGTCAGTGGTCAGTGAATGTTTTTTTCTATTTCCTTGTTCCCTCGTTCCCTTGTTCCCTCGTTCCCTGTTCTTCTAGAAACGACTGCAAGATCAGCGTCGCGGCGACCTGGTCGACCAGGCGGCGATGCTCCTGGCGAGCGTGGCCGGCCTCATAGAGTATCCGGTGCGCCTCATGGCTGGTCAGGCGCTCGTCCCAGAGATGAATGGGAAGTCCTGCCAACTCCCCTAATTCCGCGGCAAACTGTTGAATCTTGGCGGCCTGATTGCTCATGGCGCCGGAGAGATGGAGCGGTTTGCCGACCACGATCCCCACCACTCCAAAGCGCCGGCAGAGCCGCGCCAGGGAGCGCAGGTCTTCGCGCTGATTGCGCCGCCGCTCCAGGGTCAACACCGGCTGGGCGGTCAGGCCCAGTTCGTCCGAGACCGCCACGCCGATGCGCTTCGAGCCTACATCGAGGGCGAGATAACGGGGATGCGCGAGAGGTTCCAGATTCCAGCTCCTGCTTCCAGCTTAATTCCCTGCTCCGGGAATTAAGCTCATTCTCGGTCTGGACGCGCGCAGAGACGACCGCCTGGACTCATCGGCCGAGAGGCTTGTCCCACCCAATGGTGAGCGGACGATCCATTCGCTGCTAGAATCCCACTAGAGCCGTGCAAATGATCGTCAAAGCCCTCTATCCCGGCAGTTTCGACCCGCCCACCAATGGACACGTGGACCTGATCCAGCGCGGGGCGCGCATCTTTGGCCATCTCACGGTCGCCATTCTTAACAATCCCGGCAAGAATGCGCTCTTCACGGTCGAGGAGCGGGTCGAGATGCTGCTGGAGTGCACCCGCACACTGGAGAACGTCTCGGTCGCCACTTTCGACGGGTTGATGGTGGAGTTTGCCCGCCAGCAGGGCTGCACAGCGGTTTTGCGCGGGATTCGCGCCATCTCCGACTACGAGTACGAGTTCCAGATGGCGCTGATGAACCGGCGGCTGGCTCCGGAGATCGAGACGGTCTTCTTGCAGCCGGCCGGGCGCTACTCCTTTGTCAGTTCGCGCTTGCTGAAAGAGGTCTTCGCCTTCGGCGGCGATCTGACTGGGCTGATCCCGCCCAACGTCTACAAGCGCCTGCGCGACCGGCTGAGCAATAACGGATAGTTCCTGAGCGGCTTCCCGCACGGCGCGCGGAATGCCGCCGAGGATGCATTTTTCAGTTTCCAGCCTGCTCTCAAATCTGCAAAGATAGGGTTGCTATGACAGCCTCTTCATCGAAAGTTTTTGCAGACCGTATTGGCCGGATCGAAGTATCCGCAACCATGGCCGTTGCCGCCGAGGCCGCCAAGCTCCGCGCGCAGGGCGCGAATCTGGTGGATTTCGGCGCAGGAGAACCGCACTTTTCCACGCCGCGGCACATCAAAGACGCCGCCATTGCCGCCATCGACGCCAACTTCACCCGCTACACGGTCGTCCCCGGCATTCCCGACGTGCGCAAGGCCATCGTCGACCGTCACGCCACCGATTTCGGCTCCGATTACGGGATCGACGAGGCCATCTTCACCACCGGTGGCAAGCTGGCTCTCTTCAATACGTTGCAGATCCTGGTCGATCATGGCGACGAGGTGATTCTGCCGGTTCCCTACTGGGTCAGCTTCAAAGACATCATCCAGTACGCGGGCGGCAAAGTGGTCTTTCTCGAAACCAGCGAAGCGGAGAGCTTCCGCATCACCGCCGACGCCATCGAAAAGGCCATCACCCCCAAGACCAAGGCCATCATCCTCAACTCGCCCTCCAACCCGGCCGGGTCGGTGGTGAGCGCCGAGGATCTGGAGCGCATCGTTCACCTGGCTCATGAGCGCAATATTTTTCTGCTTTTGGACGAGTGCTATGTGTACCTGAATTATGCTGGCCGGCCGGTCAGCGGTGGCTCCTTTACCTGGGCCAAGGAGCACATCGTGGTGCTCGGCTCGCTCAGCAAGACCTATGCCATGACGGGCTGGCGCGCCGGCTTTGCCCTGGCTTCAAAGCAGGTCGTAGCCAATTTGAGCAAGCTGCAATCGCAGTCGACCTCGAACGCCACCAGCTTTGTGCAGAAGGCGGCCATCGCCGCGCTGGCCGGCTCGCAGGAGTGCGTCTCCGAGTTTCGCGCCGAGTTCATCGATCTGCGCGATTACATGCTGAGCAAGCTGGCGGAGATTCCCGGCGTCACCTGCACCAAGCCGGAGGGCGCTTTCTACGTTTACCCCAACCTAAGCGCCTACATCGGCAAGGGCGGCATTAAGTCGGCCACCGAGTTGGCCACCCGCTTGCTGCACGAGGCGCATGTGGTCACGGTTCCTGGCGAGGCCTTCGGCACCGCGGAACACATCCGCATCTCTTACCCCGTCACCAAGCAGACCATCGACGAGGGTGTGCGGCGGATGAAGGATTTCCTGTTGAAATTGAGCTAGTCGACCTCCGCCGCAGCCGCCATTCCCCGGTGGCAGCGGCGGAAAACCTTTAATTTATGGGTATTTATTCCCGCGCGGGACGCACTTTGTAAAAAAGTATTTCTCTTCCCTGTGCAAACGTGCCGGTTGTCGGATAGGATGTGTCTTCGATGTCGAACCCTATTGATTTTCGCCCTGTGATTCTTGCTGGAGGCAGCGGCACGCGCTTCTGGCCCCGCAGCCGCCGCGCCCGCGCCAAGCAGGTACTCGCCCTGGACGGCGAGCGCTCCATGATCCAGCAGACCGTCGAACGCCTCAAGGCCTTGGCCGGCGTCGAGAAGACCTGGGTCATCACCAACGAATATCTGGCCCACGAGATCGCCGACCAGTTGCCCGGCCTGCCCGCCCGGCAGATCGTACAGGAGCCGGTGGCGCGCAATACCGCGCCCGCCTGTGGACTGGCCGCCTTCCTCATCGAGCGCTCCAATCCCGACGCCGTTATCGGCATCTTTCCCTCCGACCACATCATCGGCGACGAGCCACGATTCCTCAAAGCCCTGCAAAAGGGCATCGCCCTGGCCGCGACGGGCGACAATATTGTCGTTCTAGGCATCGAGCCCACCCGCCCCGAGACCGGCTACGGCTACATCGAGACCGGCGACATCACCCGCGAGGCCGGCATCCTGCACGTGCGCCGCTTCACTGAGAAGCCCAACCAGAACCGCGCCGAGGAGTTCATCGCCTGCGGCAACTACTATTGGAACTCGGGCATCTTTCTCTGGTCTGCCCGCACCCTGGCCAACGCCGTTCGCGAGCACCTGCCGGAGACCGCTCCCATGCTCGAGGCCATCGCCGCCGCCTACGGCACCCCGCGCTTCGAAGAGGTCTTCGACATCACCTATCCCAAGTGCGAGAACATTTCGGTGGATTACGCCATTCTCGAACCCCGTTCGGCCAAGGGAGAGCATCTCTCGCATCTCTATTGCCTGCCCGCCGAGTTCAGTTGGAACGACCTCGGCTCCTGGGCTTCGCTCTACGAGTACCAGCTCGAGACCCGCCTGCGCGGCGATTGCGACGGCAATGTCACCGACACCGAGGGCCATTTGGCCATCGATGCTCCGGGCAATTACGTCTACGCTCCGCACAAATTCGTAGCCATGGTGGGAGTCGAGAATCTGGTCGTTGTGGATACCGAAGACGCCTTGCTCATCATCCATCGCGATTCCTCCCAGGACGTGGGCAAGATCGTCAAGGAACTGAGCCTCTCCGGGCACACCGAGCTGATCTGAGGCCGCGCGCCCAGGTCTCGGCATCGGGATCTGGGCGCGGGGCCAACATCAACCCCCGCAATCTCAACCGCCCATCGATTCGCTGTCGATTTCGCGCTACAATCTCCCCATGAGCCGCCCCGCCGCTGAAATCCTCGAAGACGCTCGCCAGTTGCCTCCCGCCGAGGTCGATTGGCTCATTGAGAGCCTTCTTATCAAGGATGACGGCAGCCCGCAAACAGAGATCGAAGCCGCCTGGGACTCCGAGATCAAGCGCCGCCTCGACGAGATCGATTCCGGCGCGGTGGAGATGATCCCTGCCGAGCAGGTTCATGCCGAGATGATGGCTGGTCTCTCTCCCCAGGCGCGAGCGAGGCTGTGCGTCTGAAGTCTTTGAAATACCACCCCGCGGCCAGACGTGAGATCCAGGCCGCTCACGCGTGGTATGCCCGCCAGAGTGCGCAGGCGGCAGACGGCCTTTATGAAGAACTGCTGCCGGCTCTCGACCGTATACATGAACGGCCAAGGCTCTACCCTCCATATCTTTACGGTACGCAGCGTGTCGTTCTTGACCGGTATCCGTTTTCGATCGTCTATCGAGAGCTTCTACACGAGATTCAAATCGTAGCCGTCGCTCACGCCAAGCGCCGTCCCGGATATTGGGCAAACCGCCTCTAGCGCCGCAGGAAGCTGCCCTGCTCCGCCGTGATCCTTTACCCTAGTCTTCAGAGGGAAGAGAATCCGATTATGTCCCATCCTCAGATCAAGTTTGGAACCGACGGCTGGCGCGCCATCATCGCCGACGACTACACCTTTGCCAATGTCCGCATCGCCGCCGAGGCCATCGCCGCCTACGTGCACGCCAAAGAGGACCCGTCCAAGGGCCTGTGCATCGGCTACGACACGCGCTTCGGCTCCCGCGCCTTTGCCCGCGCCTGTGCCGAGGTGGTCGCCGCTACCGGCATTCCGGTGCTGCTGGCCGACGCCATCACCCCCACCCCGGCGCTCAGCTACGGCGTCCGCGGGCGCGGCGCCGCCGGCGGCATCATGATTACCTCTTCGCACAACCCGGCGCAGTGGAACGGCGTCAAGTACAAAGCCTGGTACGGCGGCTCCGGCAAGCCCTCGATCATCGCCGAGATTGAATCCTACCTGGGCCAGCCGGTTCCCAAAAGCGCCCAGCCCGCCTCGATCACCGTGGTCGACTTTCTGCCCGACTACCTGAAGGCCATCGAGAGCTTTGCCGACCTGGACCTGATCGCCAAATCTGGAATGAAGTTCGCCATCGACTCGATGTACGGCTGCGGCGGGACGATCCTGAGCGAGATCTTCACTCGCATCGGCGTCGACCATGTGCAGATCCGAGGCAACCCCGATCCGCTCTTCCCCGGCATCAATCCTGAGCCCATCGAGCCGCACATCCGCGCTCTAGGCGAAGCCGCGGCGGCCCACGGCTGCCACGCCGGCCTGTGCACCGACGGCGACGCCGACCGCATCGGGGCTACCGACGAAAACGGCGTCTTCGTCGATCCGCACAAGATTTTCTCGGTTCTTCTCAGTTGGGTTCTGAAGCGCAAGGGCTGGCCCGGCGCCGTTACCCGCGCCTTCAACACCACCAAGATGCTCGACCGCATCTGCAAAAAGCACGGCCGCGAGCTGATCGAGCATGGCATCGGCTTCAAGTTCGTCTGCGACTACATGCTGGAGCGGGAGATTCTGATGGGCGGCGAGGAGTCGGGCGGCATCGGCTTCCAGCGCCATCTGCCGGAGCGCGACGGTCTGCTCAACGCCCTGCTCCTGGCCAATGTCATGGCCCAGGAGAAGAAGCCGCTGGGCCAACTGGTCGCCGATCTGCAAGCCGAGTACGGCGAGCATCAGTACGGACGCATCGATCTGACCATCCCCGACGCGCTCAAGACGGCCGCCATCGCCCGCGCCCTGGCCGCCAAACCGGGCGAACCGGTCCTCGCCGGCATGAAGTTGCTGCGGACGGAGACGATGGACGGGGTGAAGTTCTATCTGGACAACCCCGAAGCGGCCACCAAACCCAACGCCGCCGAGACCTGGATTCTCTTCCGCGCCTCGGGCACCGAGCCATTGCTGCGCATCTACACCGAGTCGTGCTCGAAAGAGTCGGTCGCCAAACTGCTCGAAGCCGGCCGCGCCTTCGCTATGGGCGCATAGTTCTTGCGTTTTTCTCCTTCATTTTCTCCCGTACAGAGAGAGAAGTGAGGAGCTTGGTGACAGGGCGCGACTTCGGTCGTGCCCTGATTCGCTTTAACCTAAATTCGCCAGCCCCCCCATGTTCAGAATTCTCCCTTGCCATATAACATCCATTGTAAGAAGTACTTGTCATCCTGAGCGAAGCGAAGGATCTGTGTTTTCGGCGTCACCCAATGGGGGAGCGTGAAACCGCAGATCCCTCCCCTTCGCTGCGCTCAGCGTCAGGATGACAACGGATTGATTATGAGTTTCTTATCCTTCCAGATCGGGCTTTTGGCGGCGAAGGAATCGCCTGATTTAGTCAGGTTCATTGATTCGATAGCTGAATTCCATGTGGCCAGCTTAGTTTGACGAATGGAACGCCCGTTAGCGCAGCGACTTGCTGCTGAGCCGCCAGAGGCCCAGCGCGATGGCTGTAATGCCCAGGGCCAGGGCTGCCCACACCCACGGACCACGGTGGATCACCCATCCCCGATAGAGGGCGAAGCCGCCAGCCAGTAACAATAGAATTCCGCGCATCTGATTCATGGGTCTATCCTTGTTTCTTCATCGCAGTTTGCGCCGAATCATGTCCAGCGCTTGCTGAGTGGTCCACTCGCGCACGCGGTTGCGGTCGCCGTTGAAATGGCGCTCCATGGTCTCGGTCTTCTTGCCGTCGGAGAGCGCGATGTAGACCGTCCCCACCGGCTTGGCCTCGGTGCCGCCGGTGGGCCCGGCGATGCCGGTAATGCCCAGCCCCAGGGTGGCTCCGGTACGCTGGCGAATTCCCTGAGCCAGGGCCGCGGCGACCTTCTCGGAGACCGCTCCGTGCTCTTCGATCAGCTCCGGCGTCACGCCGGCGAAGGCCGTCTTCAGTTCGTTGGAATAAACCACCGCGCCCCCGAGAAAGGAGCGCGAGCTGCCGCTCATGCGGGTCAGCCGCTCAGAGACCATGCCGCCGGTGCAGCTCTCGGCCACCGCCAGCGTCGCCTGGTGCATGCCCAGGAAGTAAAGCACGATCTGCTCCAGCGGTTCACCCTCGGAGGAGTAAAGCCAGTCTTCCAGCGCCTCTTCCATCTTGCCGGCCAGCTCGTCGACGCGCTGCTCGGCCTCTTCGCGGCTGGGTTTGCCGCAAAGCAGGGTGAGCTGGATGTCGCCGGCGTGGGCCAGAATGGTGGTTTCCACATCGGTGTAGGCGGTGTAGATGGGGGCCAGAAGTTGGTCGGCCTGCGACTCGGGAATCATGGCCGCCCGGAGCGTGCGGGTAGCGATGTGGCGCACCGGCAGCAGGGCGCGCAGTCGCGGGACTACCTCCGTATCGAAGAGCGGACGGCACTCGTTGGGAGGCCCCGGAACCAGCGCGATCAGTTTGCGATAGCCGCCATAGGTCACATCCAGCCACTGGCCGGGGGCGCTGCCGTGGGGATTCTCCAGCACCGTCGCGTCTTCAATTACGTCGGCCTGCTTGAGGTTGTTTTCGGCCATGGGCCTGCGCCATGTGGCGGCGCGGGCGTGCAAAGCGGCCACCTGGACGGCATCGCGGCGCAGCGCCAACCCCAGCGCCTCAGCCACGCACTCGCGGGTGAGATCGTCTTCGGTGGGGCCCAGGCCGCCCATGACGGCCAGAATATCCACGCGGCCCAACGCGGTGCGGATAGCGCCGACCAGATCGCGGCGGCGGTCGCCGACGATGCTTTTGAAGGCCACCGTCACGCCGAGTTCATTGAGCTTTTGCGTAAGATAGAGGGAGTTGGTGTCTTGCCGGAAAGGGGTGAGCATCTCGGAGCCGACGGCGACGATCTCTGCTTTCATAGGACAGCTCCTAGCTGCTAGCTTTTAGCTCCTAGCCTCGGCATTGACGGAATCGGCAGGTGCAAATTCCACCGATTCTAACAATTCAATCTACCGCTTTCAACTCACCTCGACCGAATCTCACCGTGACAGCACAGGCTAAATGTTCCCGTATTGTATGAGCTAAGAGCTAGAAGCTGACAGCGAGTGGCTCGTCCTACAAACACATTCCGCCCAAATCCAGGTCAACAACGTAGACGGCTTCGTTGGTGGTCAGGATGGCCGATCCCAGCGGCGAAAAAGCGACACCGACCAGGTTGGCCCCGGCCATCGCCAGGCTGGTTTCGCCCTCGGCGGTCACCCGCACCAGTCCGCGCTGGCCATGCAGACAGGCGGCCACGTAGACGCTGCCGTCGTGGCAAACGGCCAGTCCCTGCGGCCGGCCCAGGCCGCGATACCACTCCCGCGCCTCGCCATCGCTCTCGATGGCCCAGATGGCGTCATTCGAGCCCAGCGTCGGCCCGGTCACAAAGAGGGTTCCGGTGGGGCTCATGGCCAGATGGTAGGCGCTAACGCTGGGCTCCAGGGTGGTGTGGACAAAGATGCGCCGCTCGGCGTCGATCTTGAAGATGGTGCCGCTGCGGTCGCCCACAAAGAGGTTGCCCTCGGCGTCGAAGACCGCTCCGGTGGCCACGCCCATGCCTTCGGCGTAGACGGTGGCCTCGCCGGTGGCGTCGATGCGGTAGACGGTGCCCTCGGCGCGCGAGGTGACAAAGAGTTCGCCCTCGGGATGGAAGGCCAGCCCGGTGGCGTTGAGAATGCCGCTGACAAAGGGAATGCCCCGGCCGTCCTGGCTGACGCGGACCACCGAGACCGGCGTCTCCTTGCCGCGAGGGCCGGAGATGGTGGTGTAGATCATCCCCGAGCGGCTCACCGCCGGGCTGGTCACCGGGTGCAGTCCGTCGCTGAGCAGCCGCGCCACATGCAACTGGGCCGTCGCCATGCCCGCCGGGCTTTGGACCTGGATCATGCCCGACTCCGCATTGTAGGGAACGCGCAGGGCCAACTTGCCGGGACGGCTCATGGTCACCAGCGCCGGCTCACCGGCCACATGCACCTGCGGCGCTGCGCCGTCGCTGGGCCCCAGATGCGCACCCAGCAACTCGATCTCGCCCAGCGGCAGGGCGGCGACGGGCACTACGGCATCGATGCGCGGAGCCTGTACTTCGGTTTGAATCGGCATGGGGTTCATCTTAAATCCAATGGTTGAAACGCAGCACAGCCATGACTCCCAAAGCATACAACCCGGCGGCCACATCGTCGAAGACGATGCCCCAACCCTCCGGCAGGCGCTCCAGTTGCCGCACCGGGAAGGGCTTGGCGATGTCGAAGAGGCGGAAGAGCAGCAATGCCGCCAGAGCTTGCCGCCAGCAGGCGCAGCTCCAGAGCAGCGCGATCCATTGGCCGGTGACCTCGTCGATCACCACAAATCCGGGGTCCTTGCGGCCGCTCTCGCGGGCGGCGATGGTGGCCGCGGGAACACCCAGAACCATCGACAGCGCGATCCCCGCCAGCAGCACCAGCAGCAAAGTGTGCGGCGCGGGATGCACTCCCCAGGCCACGGCGGCCCACAACAGCAGCGCGCCCACCGATCCCCAGGTTCCCGGACCGGGCTTGCCCAGCCCCGCGCCGAAGAAGGTGGCGACCGTCCAGGCCCACAACGTCTTGCCGCCGGGAGTCACAATTGGGCCGCCCTGTTGCTTACTCATAGGAATCTCCGCCCCGGGGATTCAGTGCGCCCAGGTCTTCCAGCACCTCGGGATCGAGCACCGGCGAGCTGATCTTGTAGACGCCCATGGCCCACTTGCCCAGATCGATCTTGCGGCAGCGGTCGCTGCAAAAGGGAAAATCCTCATCCTTGGGCTGCACCAGCATGTGGCAGGTTGGGCAGCGCAGTACGTTGATCGTCTTTTTCTTTGGCGCCATGATTCGATTCCCTGACCGTTTGACGGCATTCCATCCGCCGCCGCGGCCTCTTCTATCGTACAAGGTTCATCGAAACGGCTGGCTCAACTGCGGTGCAAGCGTTGCCTCATCACCCGCGGCAGCGCCGAGCCGGTTGCCTCCAGCACGCCATTGGCGATGAGCAGCCAGAGCAGGCCGCCTGCCGCCAGAATCGCCAGATCGATCCAGCGGGCCTGACGCACCAGATGCTCTCCCAGCAAAGGCGCAAACTCGCGGAAGAGGCGCACAAAGAAGAACCAGACCACTCCGCCCGCCGCCAGACCGGCCAGCAGACAGCGGCCCATCTCGGCGAACTCCAGGCTGGCCAGCGAGACCATGCGCCGCTGGTGTAGCAGCAGGCCCAGCGTCAATGCCTGCAGGGCAATGCCGGCGTCCGAGGCCAGCGCCAGCCCGGCCGCGCCATACCAGTGAAAGCCCACCCAATAGAGGGGGAACGCCAAACCCACAATGAAGGTGCTGGCCAGCAAGGGCAGCCATGTAATTCCGGCAGCGTAAAAGGCGCGGGCGTAGATCGACTGTGCCGCCCAGAGCGCCAGAGAAAAGGTGTAGAGAGCAAAGTAGAGGGCGGTTCGTTGGACGTCGCTCTCGGTAAAGCGGCCTCCGCCAAAGATGAGGCCGGCGATGGGGTGGGCCAGGACGATCATGGCCGAAGCGGCCAGCAAGCCCAGCGAGACGGCGCGGGAGACGGCATCGGCAATGCCCACGGCAAATTCGTAGCGCTTGCCCCTGGCCCAGATTTGAGCAAAGAAGGGCATCGAGGCCACGCCCGCGGCCTGCGTCAGCATGGCCATGGGAGCGCTGAAGAGCTGCTTGGCGTTAGTCAGGTGAGTAATGCCGCCGGTCAGCTTGGAGGCGAAGTAGCCACTGAAGAAGGTGTCCAGAAAGGGCAGGCCGAAGCCCAGCATCAGCGGCAGAGTCATATGCAGCCAGAGACGCAGCCCAGGGTGGCGCAGATCGAAGACGGGACGATAGCGCACGCCCGCACGGGCCGCGCCCAGGGCGTTGGTGAGCATTGAGCCAAAGAAAAACCCGGCGGTAGCGCCCACCGCCAGCGACGAGATTCCCAGCCGCCGATGCAGCAGGTAGCCGCAACCGATAATGGACAGGTTGTAGAGAATGGGTGTGACGGCCTGATAGAGAAACTGCTTGCGCACCAGCAGGGTTGCGCCCAGCACTCCGCCGACAAAGAGAAAGATCTGCGCCGGCAGCAGGATGCGCGTGATGTGCGTGCAGAGCGCCAATTCATCGGCAGCGAAGCCGGGGTTCAGCCAGTGCACCAGCGGACGCGCAAAGAGCATCAGCAGCAGCGTGGCCGCGGTCAGCACCATCGCCATGAGGTTGAGCACGGTGAAGAGGACGCGTTCCCCCTCCGGCTCCTCGCCCTGCTCGCGATAGCGGTTGAGAATGGTGACGAATGTGATGGAAACCGCTCCGCCCACCAGGAAGTTGCTCATCAGATCGGGCAGGCGAAAGGCGGCGTTGTAGGCGTCCGTCTGCATCCCCGCACCAAAGAGCCAGGCGATGAATTTGCCACGCGCCAGACCGATGACGCTGGAGAGTAACGAGGAGGCGGCCAGCAGAATCGAAGCGGTGTAAGCCGTATGCGTGTGCGAGGGACGCAGCGCTCCCAGCGTGCGCGCCCCGAGGGAGCGTCGCGGCACAGGGGATGAAGTTGGGGGCGATCCTGCCACTCCCATCGATTCTATCGGGACAAGAGCGGAGAAGGCACAAAACACTCAAGATCGGTAGCTGGGAGAGTCAACGTTCCTGCCGCGGCAAGCAACAGCTCGTGACGGTCATCGAGGCGCGTGAACAAGCGACGCTGCTCGAGCGGGAGAGGATCGACTGGAAACTGATGACCGATCTGGCGGTAGGCTCGCTCGACCAGGCCATCAAAAAGGTGCAATGGTATGGGCTGCGCTGGAAGATCGAGGCCTTTCAAAAGATCCTCAAACCGGGCTGCCGGGCCGAACAATCGCGTCTCAGAACGAGCGAACGGCTGAACCAACTGCTGTCTGTCTTCCGCATCCTGAGCTGGCGCATCTTCTGGCTCCCGATGACCCATCGCGCAGCGCCAGAGGCCAGCCCCGAGCTTGTCTTCACCGATCTGGAACTGCGCATCCTGGACCGCTTGGTCAAAGACAAGCCCGCAGCAGACCGAGGCCGACCCACGCACTCGCATTACCTGATCAAGCTGGCGCGGCTGGGCGGCTTCCGGGCGCGCAACTCCGCCGCGCCACCCGGTAACGAAACCATCTGGAGAGGATTAACTCGCCTCACCGACATTCAACGGGGCGTCATTATGGGGGCGGAACTTGTGGGTCATTGAAAGCGCAAAAGCGCGGGGCTAACCACCACTGCGCCTAGGGCACGGTGAAAATCGGAAACTGTCTCGTCAACAGTTCGGATTCGTGCGATTGCTCTGCCATCATCCCATCTCGAAATGGGTTCGGAACGATTGCCGCCGTTATACTGGTATTGCCTCTTTTTTCTTTGCTTTCTCCCTGCGCGAGCTTTGATCATGGAATCGTTTTTCCTCCGCTATCGAAATCTTCTGGTGCTGCTGGCCATGCTGGCTGCGCAGATCATCGGATTGGCGGTGCAGGTGCGCCGCTCCGAGGCGGGACGGGGGGGATTCGACACTCCGGACGGCCCCGGCGTGCGACTGGTGCGGCTGTGGTCGGAAGGTTTGGTGTCGCAGCCCGAGCGTCTGATCCACAACTCCAAGATGGGCCTGATCTACTTCTGGCAGAACTACATTGACCTGCACCGCGTGCACCAGCAGAACGTGGAGTTGCAGAAGACCATCGACCGGCTTCGCCTGGAACAGGCTTCGCTGCTGGAAGACGCCCGCCAGGGTGAACGGCTGCAGAAACTCCTCGACTTTCAGGAAAAGTACATCTACAAGACGCTCGCCGCCCAGGCCATCGGCTCCAGCGGCACCGATCAGTCGCGCGTCTTCTACCTCGACAAGGGCTCGGCCGACGGCCTGGACCGGGATATGGCGGTAATTACCGCCGACGGCATTGTGGGCAAGGTACGCGATGTCTTTCCCCATACCGCGCAGGTGCTGGTCATCAACGACCAGACCAGCGGCGCCGGAGTGATTCTTGAAACCACGCGCATTCGCGGCATTCTGCGCGGCAACGCCGCCGGGCAGACGCAGATTGTGGGCATTCTGGCCGACCAGCGCATTCAGCCCGGCGAAAAAGTGCTCACCGCCGGCGGCGACCAGATCTTCCCGCGCGGCTTGCCGGTGGGGGTGGTGGAAAAGGTCGTGCGCGATCCGGATCGCGACTCGTTTATCGATGTGCTGGTCAAGCCGGCCGCCCATATCGAGCGGCTCGACGAGGTGTTGGTGATTACCTCGACCCAGCCCCGCTTCAACGATCAGCAAGAGCAGGACATGACCCAGAGCGAGGAGCAAAAGGGCGCCGAAGTGACCGCCATCAAGGAGCAGAAGAAGGCGGCCGAGTTGATGGCCGAGCGCCTGCCCGGTTTGACCGACCCCACTCTGCCTCCCGATCAGCAGCCGCTGCACGACGCCAGCAATCCGAGCCCCATCGGGCACGCGCCCCAGGCGCTGCACGCGGACCGCTTTACTCCCGGCGCCGCCGGGGGAGATGCGGCTCCGGCCAAGCCGGTTGTGACTCTCAAACCTGGACAAATCATCGACCCGGCCTCCGGGTTGCCCATCGCCAAACCAGCCAACAAGCCGGCCGCCCAGACTGCCACCCCGCAGCGGAGGAACCCGTAATCATGTCCGTTCTCTCCGCCGATACACGCCGCGACCTGGAGATCCACCGCTACCCGGTTCTGGTCTACTCGCTGGTGCCGCTGGTGGCGCTGGTGCTGCAAGCCTGGCTGCCCCGCGTGGTGGGCCGCTACGTCTGGTTCGACCTGCCCATGGTGGTGACGGTGTACTTCGCCCTGGGCCGGCGCAGCCCCATTCAGGGCACACTTCTGGGCGGCGGACTGGGCCTCTTCGAGGACGCGCTCTCCCACCACGCCATCGGCATCAACGGCATTGCCAAGACCATCGCCGGGTTTCTGGCCGCCTCGGTGGGCGTGCGCATCGACGTGGAAAACCACACCATCCGCCTGGCCCTCAACTTCCTGCTCTCTTTGCTGTGCAGCGGCATCTACCTCTTCATCTACCGCTTTTTGCTGGGCATGGAACTGGAGTGGAGCTGGTTCACGGAACTGATGAAAGCCATGGGGAATTCGGTGATCGCGCTGATCCTTTTCCCGCTGCTGGACAAGACGCAGATTAGGGACTAAAAAGCTAGCTGTTAGCTGCCAGCTGCTAGCTTTCAGCATGTTCTCCGGCCCATGGGGAGTCAGGACTTTGCTGCGGAAGGCAACATAAGATGTGATCGCTCCGTCAGATGATGCGGAGATTCTCAGAAAGAACAGGCTAGGAGCTAGAAGCTAGCAGCTAGAGGCTTGGAAATGCAGACCGACCGGATCAATCGCGACGAAAAGCTGCCCATGGCCAAACTGGCCGCGGTGCAGTGGGGCATCTTGCTAATGATGCTGGCGCTGGTGGCGGGGCTGTGGCGGTTGCAGATTCTGGGCGCGGAGAACTTTCGCCTGCTGGCCGAGCAGAATCGCATCCGCAAGGTTCCCGTGCTGGCCGCCCGCGGCAAGCTCTTCGACCGCGAAAACCGGCTTATCGTCGACAACTACCCCTCCGTCTCCTGTTTTCTGGTTCGGGAGCAGAATCGCAATGTGGACGCCGACCTGCCCCTGATCGCTCGGGGTCTGAATCTGGACCTGGAGCAGTTGCGGGCCACCCTGCGCCGCTATCGCGCCGCCCCCGGCTACCAGCCCATCCCCATCAAACAAGACATCACCGCCGACGAAGAGGCCTTTATCGAGGCCCACCGCAACGAGTTGCCGGAGTTGGAGACCATCGACGAGGAACGCCGCCTCTATCCTCGCGACGGCTTCGCCTCGCATCTGATCGGGTATGTGGGCGAGGTCAGCGAAGACGACCTCAACCAGACCCGCTACGCCGCCTATGAGCCCGGCGACGTGGTGGGCAAAGCCGGCGTCGAGGAGACTTACGACGAGTTGCTGCGCGGCGAGGATGGCTCCCGCGACATCGTTGTCGACAGCCATGGCCGCGAGATCAGCTACCTGCGCACCCAGCACGCCACCTCGGGCCAGGACCTGCGTCTGACCATCGACAACGACCTGCAGCATGCCGCCGAATTGGCCCTGGGCGATCGCAACGGCGCCGTGGTGGCCATGGACCCCCGCAATGGCGAGATTCTGGCTCTGGTCTCCCGGCCCAGCTTCGATCCCAACGTCTTCACCGTCCACATCAACCGCGGCGACTGGAACAAGCTCATCACCGATCCCGATCACCCGCTGATGGATAAGGCGATCCAGGCGCAGTTGGCGCCCGGCTCTACCTTCAAGGTGCTTATGTCGGTGGCCGGTTTGCAGGAGGGAATCGCCCAGAACCTCAAGGTGAACTGCTCGGGCGGCGCCAACTTCTACGGCCACTACTATCACTGCGACGCCCACCACGGCGAGGTCGACATTCACAACGCCATTCCCTACTCTTGCGACACCTTTTACTACACGCTGGGCGACAAACTGGGCATCGGCCGCATCTCGAAGTACGCCGCGGCCTTCGGCTACGGGCAAAAGACCGGCATCGATCTGCCCGGCGAGCAGGCCGGCCTGGTTCCCAGCGAGCAGTGGATGATGAAGAACTTCCATCGCAAGTGGTACGCCGGCGAGACCATCTCGGTCTCCATCGGCCAGGGTGCGGTCGAGGCTACGCCGATCCAACTGGCGCGCATCATCGGCGGCATCGCCTCGGGCGGCCACCTGGTGCGGCCCCACGTCGTCTTCCCCGACCAGCTTCCGCAGGATTTCCGCAAGGCGCTCAACGACAGCTTTCCCCGCAGCGGTGAAGCCAACATCCCCATCGATCCAGAGAATTGGGAGATCATCACCGACGGCATGGCCGAAGTGACCCAACCCGGCTACCTGCATACCGCCGGGTCAGCTCACCTGGAGGGTATCGACTTTGCCGGCAAGACCGGCACCGCCCAGGTGGTCGGCCACGACACCCTCAGCCGCATGGCCAAGAGCCACGCCAACGTGCCCAACGTCTGGTTTGTCGGCGTCACGCCGCGGCGCAATCCCGAATTGGTGGTGGCGGTGCTGTGGCAGAATGGCGAGTTCAGCTACTATGCGGCCCGCATCGCTTCGAAGATTGTCGCCGCCTACGTAGAGAAGAAGCGGCGGCTGGAGAACAACCTGGTTGCGCCCAAAGAGGAGCCCAAGCCCACCGAAGTTGCCGCGGTCTGGACAACTCCCCTGCCCAAAGGCAAAACCAATTCTCTCGACGGCAGCGCCACCCGCATGAACGCCGGCCGTTTTCTGGTCGAGCATGGGGAACCCGTCGCTTTGAAGAGCGCTGGCTTGGAGAAAGCCCTCCCCGTGCGCATGGGAAGGGGACAATAGAACCATGCGCCGCTTTCTCAGCTTTCGCGACTTCGACTGGCCCTTGCTGGGGATGGTGCTGCTGTTGTGCGTCATCTCCGTCTTCGAGATCTACACCGCCACCCTGCACACCAAGTACACCGGCTTCCACACCAAGCAGCTCCTGTGGATCGGCGGGGGACTGGTGGCCATGTTTTTCTTCTCCAAGGTCGATTACCACAAGCTGATCGATTTCGTGCCCTGGGCCTACGGCGTCTTTTTGCTGGCGCTCTTTGCGGTGCTGATTCCAGGAATTGGCCACAAGGCCCTGGGCGCGCGCCGCTGGATCAAGCTGGGACCCATCCTCTTTCAGCCTTCCGAGTGGATGAAGCTGGTGCTGATTCTGGCCGTGGCCCGTTACTTCGCCAACCTGGGCGGACACTCCCTCACCTGGAAGGAGATTCTCAAGGCCTTTGCGCTGGTGGGCGTTCCCATGCTGCTGGTGCTCAAGCAGCCCGATCTGGGGACCTCGCTCACCTACATGCCGATTCTGGTGGCGGGACTGTTTCTGGGCGGCATCAACCTGCGCCAGGCGCTGATTCTGCTACTGACCGGGGCGGTGCTGATCGGCGGCGCGTGGAGCAGCGGAAAGCTCCTCAAGCCCTATCAAAAGGCGCGTTTGACCAGCTTCATCAACCCCGACAACGACCCCAAGGGCACCGGCTACCAACTGCGCCAGTCGCTGATTGCGGTGGGCTCGGGCGGCATCTGGGGCAAGGGCGCGGCCAAGGGTACGCAGACCCAGGGCGACTTTTTGCCCATCCCCCACGCCGACTTCATCTTTGCCGCGCTGGGCGAGGAACACGGCTTTGTGGGCGCGTTTTTCGTGCTGCTGTTATACTTCTCCATATTGATGCGTTTGATTCAAAACGCTCAAACAGCCGCGGACCTGTCCGGCTCTCTGATCGTCATGGGGGCGGTGGCTGTGTTGACCTTTCAGATTGCGGTCAACGTGGGCATGGTCATAGGCTTTATGCCCGTCACCGGAATCCCTTTGCCGTTAATGAGTTACGGCGGATCTTCGGTGCTGTTTACCTTCCTGGCGCTGGGCGCGGCGATGAATGTGCGTATGCGCAGGTTCGTAAACTGAACGGACAACAACAGATTCCCTCTTGCGTTCTCTCCGTAGCGATTCGGAGTGCAAGATCAGGTTTTTCAAGCATTTCGCCGGCCAGGTCCGGATGGATCGCAGGCCCGGCAGGATTGGGTTCATGAGCACGCAGAGACGGGTAGACCGTTGGCAGCGTAGGAATTGCGCGGAGCGCGCAGGAGCATCGGAGACAGCTTTCTCCGCTCCCTTCGCGCGCTTCTCTTGCGCAAGCGCCAAGGTCTTAACGGCCTCGCCGCCTTTTGCGGCATGGTTGGCCACAAACTCTCTGCAAATGGATTTTCGCTTCGTATCTCTCGCCGGCCAGGAGATTGGCCGCGGATCGCCGCCCCTCGGGGCCGCACTCCGAAGGGCAGTTTCTCCGCCGGCGATGCACGGGACGTTCCTTCCGCTTATCCCCGCTCCTTCTGGTTTCTTGCGTCTCCATCCAACCTCGCCGCAGGACCCGACAGGCTCAGGCCGCCGGGCGGAAAGGTACGATGGCAAAAGAGATATGCATCTCCAGCACGCCGCATGAAACGCGGTTGGCAATTCTGGAAGACGATCAACTCGCGGAGATCTACTACGAACGCGAAAACGAATACACCCTGGCCGGTTCCATCTATAACGGCCGCGTTACCCGGGTTCTGCCCGGCATGCAGTCGGCATTTGTAGACATCGGCCTGGAGCGCGACGCCTTCCTCTATGTAACCGACTTCCTCGAACTGGAAGATCCGGAAGAGACCGACGAACTGGAGCAGGCTGCAGCCAGCGGCGGCAACCAGCCCATTCGCGAAGTGCGCGGCGGCCGCAGCGAAGAACGCAGCCAGCCCCCCGCACAGAAGCCCGAAGCCCGCCAGGAACAGAATCAGACGCAGAAGCAGGAGCCGAGACGGGACCAGAGGCCGGAGCCACGCCCAGATCGTCCCAGCCCAGATCGTCCCAGCCAGGACCGTCCGAGTCAAGACCGTCCTGCGCAAGACCGCTCTGGTCAGGACCGTCCGAGTCAGGACCGTTCCGGCCAGCGCCGCTTTGCCGTCGAGGCCGTTGCCCCGGTTGAAGAAGAGTCCTTTGCTGTAGCAGTTGCGGCTTATCCCGCCCCGCCCGTCGAAGACGTGGAAGACGAGAGCAGCGAAGCCGGCGCACGCCGCTGGCGTGGACGCCGCCGTCGCCGTAGCGGCCGTGGCGGAGCAGCTTCTGGAGAACCGCAGTCTGAAACCGTGATCGCACCCGCCTTCGCGCCCGAGCCCGCGGCGATGCAGGTTGAGGAAGTTGAGGAGAGCGAAGCCGAAGTGGCGGAAGAGATTCACGCCGTGGCCGCGCCCGCCTATGCTCCTTCCGCCCCTGCCGCGCCCCGTGGCGAGCAGGTTCCCTTTGTTCTGCCTGGCGAGTCGCTCTCCAAGTACGGGGGACCCACCGCCGAAACATCGAAGACCGCGGAGGCGGAGTCTGCCGCGCCCGTCCGGCCTGCTTCGAGCTTCAAACCGGCAACGCTGATTGAAACGCCCATCGAGTGGGACGGCAGCGGCCTGCTGCCCGGCGAGACGCTCTCCCGCCACCGCAACCGCACCCAGGAGCCGGAGGAACTCGAACAAGTGGACGCCGAGCCGCGCGGAATCTTCTCCGACGCCGAGCCGGAAGCCGCCGTAGAAGACGCCTTCGAGGAAGAGATCGTCGAGTTCGCTCCCGAAGCTGCCGCTGAGCCGTTTGTCGGAGCCGCGCCGGAAGCTGCCGCCGAAGACGACTTCGTCGAAGATGATCTCGTCGAGGACGAATTCGAAGAAGAAGAGCAAACCGAAGCAGCCGCAATCGGCAGCCCCGCCGAGGAGCCGATTGCCGAGACGCACGAACAAGTACCCGAAGAAGAAGTAGTATCCGCCGAGCCCGAACCGGACGCGGCCGCTTCGCATAACGTCGATCCTCTGCCTCCCACCGGCTTCCGCATCTTCGGATTGGGCGGTAAGAAGAAGAAGGAAGACGACAAGTCTGCCCACGTGGAAGAGGACTTCATCGAAGAAGAGGCCTTTGCCGCGCCGCGCACAGTTGCCAAAAGCAAGCCCAACGTGGCCAGCGATGAGGATCTGAAGCGCGCTCCGCGCATTCCCGTCAAGCCCGAGGGCAAGCGCATTTTGGTGGATTTCGACGACAGCGACGACACCTTCGACAACGACGAGGAAGAAGACGGCGACGAGCAGCCCACGGTTGGAGCTCCCGCACTGGATTCCCAGCGCCGCGATCGCGGAGACCGCGGCCGCCGTGGCCGCAATGGCCGGCCCGAACGCGCGCCGGAACGTCTGCCCGAGCGCCAGCTTCCGCCTCCGATGGCTGCGGCAGCCAATCGCCGTCCCCCCTCGCGCCGCTCGGCACAGACCACCGACCTGCCCATCATCAGTGACCTGCTGAAGCCCGGCCAGGAGATCCTGGTGCAGATCGCCAAGGAGCCCATCGCCAAGAAGGGCGCCCGCATCACCAGCCACATCGCCCTGCCCGGCCGCTTCCTGGTCTTCATGCCCACGGTCTCGCACATCGGCGTCAGCCGCAAGATCGAGTCCGACGCCGAGCGGGCCCGCCTGAAGCGCATCCTGGTCAGCGAACGCGGCGAGGCCTCGGGAGGCTTCATCGTCCGCACGGCCGCCGAAGACGCGTCAGAAGAAGACTTGAGAGCCGACCTGCGCTTCCTGTTGCACCTGTGGAACGAGATCAAGACCCGCTCCGACGGCTCCAAGTCGCCGGCGCTGATCTACCACGATCTCTCCCTGATCGAGCGTATTCTGCGCGACCAGGTGAGCAGCAACTTCAGCAACATCTGGGTGGATACGGAAGCCGACTACGAACGCATCGTGCGCTTCCTCAACCGCTTCTCGCCCGCCCTGACGCGGCGCGTCAAGCTCTACACCAAAGAGACCCCGCTCTTCGAGCATTTCGGCATTCAGGACGAGATCTCCAAGGCGCTGCGCTCCAAGGTGTGGCTGAAGTCCGGCGGCTCCATCGTCATCAACCAGACCGAAGCCCTGGTGGCCATCGACATCAACACCGGCAAATACGTGGGCAAGTCGTCGCGGCTCGAGGACACCATCGTCAAGACCAACCTCGATGCGGTGCCGGAGATCGTCCGCCAGATTCGCCTGCGCGATCTGGGCGGCATCATCGTCATCGACTTCATCGACATGGACGACCGCAAGAACCGTTACAAGGTGATGGCCGCTCTGGAAGAAGCTCTCAAGAGCGACCGCGCCCCCACCAAGGTTTTGCAATTCAATGACTTTGGCCTGGTAGCGATCACCCGCAAGCGGGTCAAGCAGTCGCTCGAACGCACCCTGTCGGTTCCTTGCCCCACCTGCCAGGCCACCGGCATGGTCAAGAGCCCGACCACGGTCTGCAACGAGATCTACACCGAACTGCGCAAGATGAAGAAGCATTTTGAGGCCGAAGACATCTTGCTGCGCGTCAACCCCGAGACGGTCAAGGTGCTCAAAGCCAACAACGCCGCCTGGATCACCGAATTCGAGGAACTGGTGGGCAAGAACATCCTCATCAAGAGCGATGCCACCCTCCATCCCGAACAGTTCGACATTCAGGGATAAACAAGGATCAGTGGTCAGTGGTCAGGGATCAGTAGCAGCATGGGCCGGAGCGGTTGCTCCGGCCCTTGCTGTTTCTACGCCATCAGCGGAAAGCGCCGGGCAGCCGACTGGGACTTCCGAAAGAAATCGTTCCTTCGAACTTATCAATTTTGATAAACTGCCGATATGGAGGCCAAAGACCCTGCCGGATGGGAGGTGGACTTCTTCAAAGAAGAGGATGGGACACTGCCGGTCCGAAACTGGATGCTCGGTTTGGCGAAAGAGGTACGGGCGAAACTGATCGCCAGAGTCCAGATGCTCCGGGAATACGGACCCTCGCTCGACTTTCCTTTTTCATCGCAGATTAAAGGCAAGTTGAGGGAGCTTCGTCTGCGATTGGGCAAGACCCGCTTTAGGGTGCTTTACTTTTTCGACGAGCGCCGGGTTTGCATCTTGCTGCACGGCTTCACGAAGAACACAGAGAAAGTACCGCCGCCGGAGGTACGCTTGGCCTCGATCAGAATGAAGGCGCACGAATCAAGGCTGGGGAGATTGATGCAAAACTGATCCAAATCGGCTTATGACTAGCTGGAGGCAAGAACCATGAAGACAGCTTGGGATGAATTCGCGGAAGAGCAGTTGCAAGACCCGGAGGTGCGCGCTGCCTACGAAGAAGAGATTCAGCTTCTGAGCGTAGGCCTGGAGCTGGCCAGGCAGCGCAGACGCAAAGGGCTGACGCAAGCGCAGGTCGCTAACGCCATGGGAACCAGTACGCCGCAGCTAAGCAGAACCGAACGCCGCCCAGAAAACGCGACCATCCGCACCCTCATGCGCTATGCCGATGCCATGGGAATGGAACTCAACGTCAGATTGGTGGAAAAGCGCTAAAGACAGACAATTTTCCTCTGTTCGTTGGCATTTATCTCCCCATTTTCAAATCGAATACGCAGATTTTCACCGGATCACATGGATCGGAACGCCAATCTTCAGGTCCTTCCAGATCTGCTCGGTGGTGAAGACTGAGGCTCGGGGAGCAATTGCCGAGGGCAGATTAAGCAATATCTACTTGTTGAGCCGTGAATTGACGATCTGCCCGACGATAGCGAGAACCCCGGTTCCCATGACCAGTCCTCCTGCCTGTGGATGGCCGGTCTCGACCAGCCAGGCAAAGACCAGAACGCAGGTCACCAGGCCGAGAGTGCCGCATACCATGGCCAGACTGGCGTAGGAGTGTTCCCTTCGGTTGGCATTGTCGATGACATCGAGTGCTTTTGTGGCAGTGGCGTCTGTAAGAACAGATAACTCGTCAGCGGCAGGAAGCAAGTAAACAGGTTCTCTGGCCATGAAGGTCTTACCCCACGTTGCAGCGATCTCGAATATAGACTTGTGCTTCTACAAGAGAGTAACCGGCTCCAGCGAATCCGGGAGTAGCGCGCCGTAGACCCTCCAGCCTCTCGACCGCCTGATCGTCCTCGATGACAATCACCATTTTCTCTTTCTTGCTGGAGGGGGCAAAGGCGCGGGTCGGAGCGCCCCGGCGGCGCAGACGCGTAAATAGTCCGGCCAGCGCGAAACCATCCAGAAAAGAAGTCAGAACGCCTCTTGTCATGTGGATCTCCGTTCCAATTAGACGCCCGATCCACAAGAATATCAATCTATCGAATCAAATGAATCGGAATGCCCAGTTTCAGATCCTTCCAGATCTGCTCGGTGGTGAAGACCGGGGCTTCGAGAGCAATCGCCAGCGCCAGGCAGGAGCGGTCGCCCAAAGACAGCCCGCGACTCTCGGTCTTCGTAATCAGATCGCCGGCGATCTTTGCCTGCTCTGCCGTGAAGGGTTCAGGGTCCGATTCCAGCAAACACGCATCCGACCAAGCGTCTTCCGGCTTGTACCCCTTCTTGATGAGTTTGGACTGTACCTCGGCTAGATTGACCGTACTGACCACCGCATGATCGAGGATTTCAGCCGTCAGCTTCTCCGCGCCTCGCTCCTTAAAGACAAGGGCAAGAATGGCTGAAGCATCCAGCACAACGTCATTCATGCTTTGCGGCCTCGCGCCGTTCCGCACTTAGTTCATCGGAGACGAGGGTCCCCGGAGTGACGTAGCGAGCCGCTCTTTCCTGCGCTCTGCGAATCCTGCTGCGCAGGGTCGAAAGCCGCACTTCGCCGTTCTCCAGCCGCCAATCCAAGGTGTCCCCGTCCTTGATTTCAAGAGCTCTGCGGATCTCCATGGGAATCACCACGCGGCCTTTTCCGCCTACCCGATTGCGCACCGGAAGCTCCATCGTAGCCATCATTCCCACCTTTTCTGCCGGTACCACCATTCTGCGCTTGTGCCACTTTTTCTACAAGTGGCACTTTTCACAGAATTCCCAACACGCGCAGCCGCAGCAAGCCGCCGGCCAAGACCCCCAGCGGAGAGATCGCCACCAGCGTCAACTGAAAGCTCACCGGCTGCTCGCCCTTGGCCTGCAAGGCGCTTAAAGCAGCCAGCGCCAGCACCACCATCCCCAGCGCCAGCACATGTACCAGCGGATTGCCCCGCGCCGCCAGCGCCGTCTGGTACCCGCCCGCCGCGCCGGTCAACAGCGCCGACCCCGCTTGCACGAAAAATGCTCCTGGAGAAAGTCGCTGCGGATTTCGATCTTCCGTCGGGGCCTTCGGGCGAGCCGCCTGACGAGCCTCTGGAGCCGCCCAGTCCGGCGCAAAGCGGCGCAGCAGGGCGTTGACCAGCAGGCTAAGCAGGGTGATGGTCACCAACCCTCCCGCCAATGCGAGAAACGCACGAAGAATCACCATGGACGGCGCTCCGTTTCCGGCTGGGTTCCCACCTCGCCGCGTTCGATGCGCTGCAAAAAGGAGCGCGCCAGCCGCGCCTCGCCGGGATTGCTCTCTCCATGGATGGTGCAGAGGTCGAGAAATTCGTCCACCAGCGGGTTGCTCTCCTGGTCCTGGGCAAAGAGGCCTTGCAGGGCCATGGCCAGCTCGCGCAGACGCTCCGCCTCCGGCCAGGGCTCCGTGTCGTCGCCCAGATGTTCCAAAGCGGAAAACAGCCCGCGCCGCCCGTGGGCGCACTCCTCCAGGCAAGCCGCCAGTTGCTCGCGAAAGACCTCCGCCAGTCCCTGCAATCCGCTCGGTTCGATCTCGTCGTTTTCGTCCATGAATCCCTTCAATCGCTTGCCCTGGTTTCGCCGCGCACCCTACGGGGCGCGAGGGTGATCGTGGCGCTTACCCCGGGTTTCGCTGCGCTCCACCCGGGGCTATTTTCCCACCGCCCCTGCGGGGCGATCTCGAACCTACCACCCTGCGCTTTCCCCTGGCGCAGGCCAGCCGAAGGCTACTGCCGCACCGCAGGCGCCATTGCGGCTTCAACGTCTTCGGCGGAGTGGGGCAGGGCGGCGACCAGATCGATGAGCTTGCCGTCGGCGCCGACCAGGAAGACGCACTCGATGCGCACCCCGATCTTCTCCTCGGGAATATAGACGCCCGGCTCGATGGTAAAGACCATTCCCGGTTTGAGCAGGGCCGGGTACTGGGCGGGATCGTGTACGTCGATGCCCACCATGTGGCCCAGCCCGTGCAGCCAGTACTTGCCCAGCGGCTGGCCGTGCAGGTCTTTGCCGTGGGTGTTGATGTAGTTGTAGGCGGCCTGATCGAGCGAGTCGGGGTCCTTGCGGTCGCGGTCGTTGATCTTGGACTTGCCGGCGACGAAGGCGTCGATGGCCGCCTGTTGCGCGCCCAGCACGATGTTGTAGATCTCCCGCTGGCGGGGGGTGAAGTGGCCGTTAACGGGCACGGTGCGGGTGATGTCGCTGGCGTACATGGAGTACTCGCAGGCGGTGTCGACCAGTAGCAGATCGCCGTCCTCGAGGGTGGCGGAGTTGTCGGAGTAATGCAGGATCGTCGAGTTGATCCCTGAGCCGACAATGGGCGAGTAGGAGGGCCGCTCGCAGCCGCCTTCCATCCACGCCGCGGTCATTTTGCCAGCCAGGGCGCGCTCGGTAACGCCCGGCTTGACGGCCCGCATCATGACCCGCTGCGCAACGATGGAGACGTCGGAGGCCTTGCGGAGCAGGGCGATCTCACCCGCGTCCTTGACCTGACGCAGGGGCTGGGTGAGCGCGGTGGCGTCGCGCAGGGCCGGCGTCTGGTCCAAACCCAGAGTGGCGGCGGTGAACTCGGCCAGCGCCTGGGCTGACCGGTTCCCCGACTGCGCCCAGAGGTGGTGGGTGAGAGCGCGGTCCGCGCCGATGAGTTGGTTGAGCAGCGCGGGCAGATCGGTCATGGGCAGCACCGCGTCCACCGCCGCGGTCTGCGCCGCGCCGGGAGTGGCGGCGTCGAGCTTGACGCCGGTATAGCGCTCCTTGATAAGGTCGCGGGTGGGCAGGAAGAGAACCTCGTGGTAAGCGCGCTGCGGCTGAGCGGAGTCGCCCACCACCAGCAGCGCCGCACCGGGCTCGTTCCAGCCGGTGAGGTAGTAGAAGTCCGCATCCTGGCGGTAGGGCATGAAATCGAGCTGCGGCTCTTCGGCGGCGAAGAAGACGGCCACGCCGCCCTTCAGACTGGCGGCCAGCGCCGCGCGCCGGGCGTGGTAAACAGCCGGGGGCTGCTTTTCCAGGGCGTCTATCGAGGGAATAAGAGCAAAGACGGCCGCAGCCAACAGAACGAGAGTGAGGAAACGCAATCGGCGAGTCATGCAACCAGCCTCTTCGACCCCGCGGCGGCTGTCAAGCTCGATGCCGGATAAAGAGATGCTTCAGCAGGCTGGGTCGGCTGCCGTCTCGGCCACTGGAACGTCTGGAGGGGGGTCGTCTGTCGCGATCTTCTGATCCTCGGCCAGCAGTTGCAGAAAGGCTTCGGCGGGGTAGGGGTGTCCGAAGAGCCAGCCCTGGGCGAGAAAGTGCTTGCCGCCTCCCGAGAAATAGCGTGCCTGTTCGGTTGTCTCGATGCCTTCCACCACCACTTGCAGGTTGAGCGCCTCGGCCATGGAGAGAATCTGCGGGAGAATGGCGACCGTCACCGCCTCGGTGCCGATGGCCTTGGTGAAGGCGCGATCGATCTTGATGGCGTCGATGGCCAGATCCTGCAAATAGGCCAGACTGGAGTAGCCGGTGCCGAAGTCGTCGATGTAGACGCGATGGCCGCGGCGGCGCAGTTGCAGGATGGTGTCCATGGCGATCTGCTGGCGGGCGGTGCCGCTCTCGGTAATCTCGATGCCCAGCCGCTGCGTGGGGACCTCGGCCGCTTCCAGCGCGCGGGCCAGCGTGGGCAGAAAGCTGTGGTCGGCCAGGTCGCTGGCGGTTACGTTGATATTGAGGCGGAAGCCGGGGCAATTGCGCAGGGTAGGGGCGAAATCGCGCAAGCACTGGCGGAGAATGAGCTGGGTGATCTCGGAGATAAAACCGCGCTCTTCGGCGAGCTTCACAAAGACTTCGGGGCTCATGGAGAAGCCGTCTTCGTCTGTCCAGCGCACCAGGGCTTCAGCGCCCACGATGCGGCGGGTCTCGAGATCGACCACCGGCTGATAGACCAGGCGGAGTTTGTCTCTCTTGATGGCCCGGCGGAGTTGTTGCTCCAGGCCCCGGCTGCGGCGGTAGATGATGGAGACGATCATCCCCAGCAGACCAAAACTTACTCCGCCCAGCACCATGAAGACGATCAGTTCGACCTGATTGTCGCTCATGGCCTCGGGGATGGAGATGGAGCCGGTGACGCAGGTGAGGCCACGGGTGGAACAGCGCGTCGAGAAGAGGGTATTTCCCCTCCGGGTTTGACCGTCCGCGGTCAGGATGGTTGGGTCGGCCTCGAGCGCCTCGCCGCGTAGCAACCCGATGTGGTGCGTGGGCCCATCGACCACCGTCTCGGTGAAGTGATCCAGTTCGGTGCCTAGTTGCAGCATGTTGGCGGAGCGGAAGACCACATACGAATCGCCCATCTGCAGGGTGACGACTTCGTCGTCGTCTCCCCGATAGACATCGAGATTCTTGTAAATGGCCGTGCCGTCCTGGAGCAGAAAATCGGCTTGGGGCAGAGGGCGCGGTCTGGCCAGGGCGCTCAGATCGGCCGAGCAGTCGATTTTGCCCTCGTGCATCCGGCCCACGTCTTTCAGGTATTTGGACTCGAAGAGCAAGGCGCGGAAGTAAACCAGTTCTTCGCTGGAGCAGGGCTTGTAAGTGGATGCGTTCATCGCGGCCAGCACGGCGCGCGATTCGCCCAGATAGCGATCCGCCTCTTTGGAGACGCGCTCGACATCCTGGTCCAGCCGGACCGTGGTCAGTTGCAAGATGGTGGTGCGTCCCTCCCAGTAGCCCAGCGAGACGCCGCATAGGCTGGCAAGAAGCGTGACCGCCAGGGTGAGAAAGACGCGTTGCTTGAAAGTCGGCATAATCGATCGACCGGAACCAGACCAACGCGCCTTGCCGCAAGACACACGAAGCGCTAGTCACTGACCTGTTCATCGGAGCCAGCCGGGTGTGTCTTTAGGCCTTTTCCAATGTATTTGCAGAATGAATACGGATTGGCCTCCGAAAGACAATGTTTACTGCGGACTGGCGAGGTTTTCGACCCCCTCCTTCTTATTCTCAAGAGCGTGCAGCAACTCCTTGGCTGCCACGGGACGGCCAAAAAACCACCCCTGCCCGAGAATGGAATCCCCTTTACCCGCGAAGTAGGCGGCCTGCTCGGCCGTTTCGATGCCCTCGGCGATCACCTGCAAGTGGAGCGACTCGGCGATGGCCAGCATCTGGGGCAGAATCGACCCCGTCACCGCATCGGTGCCGATGGCCTGGGTAAAAGTCTTGTCGATCTTGATGGTGTCCACGGCCAGGTCCTTGAGATAGGAAAGGCTGGAATAGCCGGTTCCGAAATCGTCAATCTGGACGCTATGGCCGCGCTGGCGCAGGCTCCGGATCGCCTCCACGGCTACCGCTCTGTGCGCCGTTGAGCCTTCGGTAATCTCGAAGGCCAGGGAGCGGGCGGCAACGCAAAACTCGTGCAGACAGCCCTTCAGCATGGGCAGAAACTTCGCGTCCGCCAAATCGGCGGCGGTTACGTTGATATTGATGCGAAATTCGGGATGGCGGTGCAGACGCTCCCCCATCTCGCCCAGCGCCCGTCGCACCACCCACTCCGTCAACTCGCCCATAAAACCGCGTTCCTCTGCCAGACGTACGAAGATCTCGGGGCTAACCGAGAAACCGTCCTCATCGCTCCATCGCGCCAGGGCTTCGGCCCCGATCACTTTTCCCGTGGAGAGCTCGACAATAGGCTGATAGACCAGCTTCAGGTCTTGCCTGCGGATGCTGCGGCGCAATTGCTGGCTCATGTTGCGGCTGTGGTCGTAGAAAAGAAAATAGAGCATGGCCAGGGCCATGCCGCACCCTGCACCGAGAGAGATGTCTCTGGCCAGCGATCCGCGCTCGGCCCAGAGCACGGATGCGTAGGGCTGAAAGACGCTGGTGCAGAAGAATCCGTCTTTCCAGCAGACGGTTACATAGATCTGGCGGCCCATATGGGCCTGGATATTGTGATCGACGACCGCTCCGGGAAAGAGCAGCGGTTTGCCGCCGGGACGCACCAGCCGCCCGCTCCCGAGATCCAGCATAGTGCTTTGGTAGTCGAGGTTGGGAGGGTTCCAGATCCTTTTCATGCTCAGGTCTTCCACCACAAACGAGTCGCCCCGCTGGAGCAGGAAAACCACCCATTTCGGCGACAGGTAGGGCGGAACATCGCGATAGATCTTCAACCCATCGGTGGTGACGATGGCCGGCTGAAGCGGTACGGTGGAGAGCCGATCGCGGCTGAAAAGCGTCGAACACTCGATGCGCCCGTTGTGGATGCGCCCGGCCTCGCGAAGGTATTCCGATTGAAAAAGGAGCGCGCGGAACGAGGCGATCTCGGCATCCGAGCAGCGCGGATAAGAGGAGGCGTTGAGTTGAGCCAGCAGCGCGCTCGACTCGGTGAGCAGGGAGACGAAGGGCCCACCACTTTGGCGTGCCGCTTGCGTGAGCCGGTCGTAAGCCGCGGTTTCAATCTGCCTGCTGCCCAGCAGAAAGCCGGACTCACCACCCACCAGAGCAGCCAATACCGTGGCTGCCAGCGCAATCCAGATTCGCTTTCTGGGAATCAGCATCATCCTTGGACCCGGTCGACGTAAAGCCTGAATCTACCATAAACGCAGATTTCCCGGCTCGATTCCCTCATCGGCGTGGGCTTAGGATTTCTTGAGGAAGAAGCGAAAGGAAAAGGGATCGTTCAACCCGCCCATCCGTCGGGGGAGAGAAGCAAAGGCGGGATAAGCCTGCGCGCACCGCCGGCGCTCAGTTCATGGTGCTCAGCTTCTCTTCCGCCGCCTCCTCAATGGCCATTTGGTTCTGCAGTTCCTCTATCGGCACGGGATGGCCGAAGAGCCAGCCCTGGCCAAGAATCTGCTTCTCCGATCCGGCAAAATAGTCGGCCTGCTGCGCCGTCTCGATGCCTTCGACAATCACCTGTAGGTCGAGGGCCCGGGCCATGGCCAGAATCTGCGGCAAGATGGCCACGGTAACGGCTTCGGTTCCGATGGCCTGAGTAAACGAGCGGTCGACCTTGATGGCGTCGACGGCCAGATCTTTCAGATAGGCCAGACTCGAATAGCCGGTGCCGAAGTCGTCGATCTGCACGCTATGGCCGCGTGCGCGCAACTGGCGGATCGCTTCACGGGCCAACTCCTTGCTCACCGTCGAACTTTCGGTGATTTCAATAGCCACATTGCGCGGCCTGACACCGGCTTTGGCCAGCGCACGCTCCAACATGGGCAGGAACTTGGCATCGGCCAGATCGGAGGCCGTCACATTGATGTTGAGGCGGAAATCGGGATGACGCTTCAGAATGGGTCCGAAATCGCGCAGTGCATGGCGCACCACCAGTTCCGTCAGCTCTCCGACAAAGCCGCGCTCCTCGGCGATACGGACAAAGACCTCGGGGCTGACCACAAAACCGTCCTCGTCGGTCCAGCGCGCCAGCGCCTCGGCCTCGACGATTCGTCCGCTGGCCAGATCGACGATTGGCTGATAGACCACGCGCAGATGGTCGTGGCGAATGGCCTTGCGCAGCCGGTACTGAATGCCTCGCTTGCGTCCGTAGCGCAGGCAAAAGAGAAAGCCGGTCAGCGCCCCGGCCAGACCGCCCAAGAGCGCAGACAGATGAAAGGCCTCGCGAGACTCCTCTAGGACAACCGGAAGGCTGATGTAAGCGGTAAAGCAATTGAAGTAGTGCGGCGAGCAGTGGGTGACGTACAGGCTGTCGCCCATCTGCGCCCAGCCTTCCCTGGTGAGGATCTCGTGCTGCGCCAGGGTCATTCCGCCGGTGAGCCAACCCGATTGGCGGCGGCTGTCGTCGATCTCCGTCACTGTGAAATTGAGGGGAATCTTGCCCAGAAGTTCGGGAACGCGACGGGCAAAGACCACAAAAAAGCCACCCCGCTCGACCCCCACGCGCTTGCCCCCGCCCTCGGCCAGCAGATTCAGATCGGTATAAACCTGGGTTCCGTCTTTCAGCACGAAGGCGGGTACAAACTCTCCGCGAGGCTGGTCCAGTCGGCCCAGAGTGGCCGAACAGGATACTTTGCCGCCGCTCATGCGCCCGGCGTCCTGGAGAAATTCGGAATTGAAGATCAACACGCGGAAGGATTGGATCTCCGCGTCCGAACAGGCCGGAGAATGAGCCGCCTGTAGCGCGGTCAGCGTGGCTTCGGAGTCGCCCGAAGACCGCTCCCCCTGCTGCATCAGACGCCAGGCATACTGATCGAGTTCGTGCAGGACGAGTTGCACGGCGGCTGCGCGCACCAGCAGGAATGCGCCGCCCGCGCCCACCGCGGCGGTCAGCATCGTCGCCCCACCGGTCACCAGAATTCGCCGCTGCCACGTTCCCATCATGCTTGCAACACTCACGTTCTCTGCCGGCCAGAGTGGAGAAAGTACTCTTCTCCCTTTACCCTAAGCCCTTATCGGAGAGGGAGAAGAGCGTCCAAAGAAAATCATGCAGAGTCTCCCCCTGCGTTTTCTGAAACGGGAATCCCCGCACCGCCGCCGCGCAGGGACCGGTTACAGTCCCTGCATTGAAGCAGAAGTGTGTTGTCTGTGTTATCACGTTCGCCGCATGGATGAACAGGAGCGGTGAAATAAAGGGGATTTTTGGTCTATTTTTCAGCAGCGGCCAGCATGGCTGCCAGGCTGCGCTCGACATCTTCGCGGGTGGTGGCCCAGGAGGAGATGCTGATGCGCATAGCCGTCTTGCCCTGCCAGACCGTCCCGCCGCACCAGCAGGTTCCATCCTGCTGAATGCGCTCGATTACGCGCAGGGTCTTCTCCGCCGAACCGAAGGAGACCAGCACCTGGTTGATGACCACCTGATTGAGAATCTCGTAGCCGGCCTTGTGCAACCCCTCGGCAAAGCGCCGGGCGTGGTTCGAGGTGCGCTCGACGATCTCCGCCATCCCCGAGCGGCCCAGGGAACGCAACCCCGCCCACAACTCGACGCCGCGGGCGCGACGGGAGAGTTCGGGATTGTAATAGGAGGGTTCGCGGTGCTCGCCTTGTACCAGGTAAGCGGCTTCCATGGACATCGCCGCGCGCAAGTGTTGCGGCTCGCGGACCAGCGCCACGCCGCAGTCGTAGCCGATGTTGGGCCACTTGTGCCCGTCGGTGGCCCAGGAATCGGCCAACTCGAAGCCGCGGGTCAGCTTGCGGTAGGCCGGCGAGCAGGCCGCCCACAGCCCAAAGGCGCCATCCACATGCACCCAGGCGCCTGCCTCCTGCGCCAGCGGGATGATTGCTCCGGCGGGATCGAAGGCGCCCGTGTTCACGTTGCCCGCCTGCAGGCAGAGGATGGTATGCGCGTCCATGTGAGGCAGCGCATCGGCGCGCATGCGCCCCTGCCCGTCCACTGGAACCCGGACCACGCGGTTGCGGCCCAGCCCCAGCATTCCCAGCGCCTTGAGCACCGAAGCGTGAACCTCTTCGCCCACAACAACGGTAATGGGCGGGGCGGCGAAGAGCCCTTCACCCTCCACATCCCATCCGGCCCGCTCCAGCAGTGCATGACGGGCCGCCGCCAAAGCGGAGAAATTGGCCATGGTCGCGCCGGTTACTACCGCGCCGCCGCATCCCTCGGGCAAGCCGAGCAACTCCCGCACCCACTCCAGGGCCACCTCTTCGAGGGTGATGGCGACCGGCGATTGCACATAAAACGCAGCATTCTGGTCCCACGCGCTGACCAGCCACGAGGCCGCCAGCGCCGCCGGCAGACAGCCGCCGTTGACAAAGCCGAAGTTGCGCCCGCCAGTCTTGGCCACCGTCGCCGGCGAGCCGTACTCATGCAGCAGATGCAGCACCGTATCGGCGCTGGTGGGCCCCGGCGGCAGCGGCCCACGCAAGGCCGCCAGCGCCGCCACGGCCTGCGCCGTGGGTGCAACCGAGCGCGCATCCTCTTCTTCCAGATATTCCATCGCATCGCGCGCGGCGTGCTTGAGCAGTGCGGTACGGGCGTCGTAGAGATTGGCGGAAGACGAGAGCGAAGCAGAGGGATGCGTTGGATGGAAGGAAGACATAGCTATTGCTGAGTCTAGCACCGCCGCCGTTCACCCGCAGGCGTCCGCTTTGGCCGGACAGGGCAATCGCATGAACGTTTCGAACACCGGGAAAGTCGGTTTTGAAAGGGCACGACTTTAGTCGTGCCGCAAGTTTGCCCTAAGAGTCCTGGGCTTCAGCCCCTGAGGGAAGGTTTCGAAGCGGAAAGACCATCCCTCAGTGGCTAAAGCCGGCGTATAAATTGCGCTGAATGCGGCACGACTAAAGTCGTGCCCTTTCAAGGCCCCTTCTTCTCCCAGAGGAGGAGCTTCATAGGATTGCCCTGTTTGGCCGGATTGCGTCGTTAGGAATCAAACCGGGGAAGAACAAATGCAGATGCTTCGCTTGGTTTTCTACAAAGAAACAAGCGTGGACCGGGAGGTCCACGATCCAGCCGGCCAGGAGGCCAGCGCTACAATCGCATGTCCCGCGGGTCGGCGGAGCCAGTGGAAGACTTCTCCTTAGTCCCCTAGTCCCCTAGTCCCCTAGTCCCTTAGTCCCCTAGTCCCTTAGTCCCCTAGTCCCTTAGTCCCTTCGTCCCAATCCCTCCACGCGCGCGGGAAGCTCCGGCGTGGCGGCCAGCAGGCGTCGTGTGTAGGCCTGTTGGGGGTTGGCGCAGAGGGCGACGGCCTCGCCGGTCTCCACCAGGCGGCCGCGCTCCATCACCGCGATGCGTGTGCTCAGGTAGCGCACCAGCGGCATGGAGTGGGAGATGAACAGATAGGTCAATCCGTGCTGGCGCTGCAACTGACGCAGCAGGTTGACGATCTGCGCGCCCACGCTCACGTCCAGCGCCGAGACCGGCTCGTCGAGAATCAGCAGGCGGGGGCGCAAAGCCAGGGCGCGGGCGATGTTGATGCGCTGCCGCTGCCCGCCGCTAAACTCGTGGGGATAGCGACCGAGCGCAGACTCATCGAGGCCGACTTCGCGCAGCAGCGCAACGGCCCGTTGCCGCAAACGGTCCCGGCGGGAGGATTTGAACCTCTCGCCAACCGGCGCCGCAGGCGCATCTGCCGCACCGCAGGTGCCCGCAGGCGCGTCCGCCGCACCGCAGGCGCTACCGTGGATGATCCAGGGTTCGGTGACGATGTCGAGCACCTTCATGCGCGGATTAAGGGCGGCGAAGGGGTCCTGAAAGACGGGCTGCATCTGCCGCCGCAGGCCGCGCAACTGCTCGTGCGAGGCGCGGGCTACGTCGATGCCGTCGACCAGCACCCGTCCGCGCGTCGGCTCGACCAGCCCCAGAATCATCCGCGCCACGGTGGTCTTGCCCGAGCCGGATTCGCCCACCAGACCCAGCGTCTCGCCGGGCTCGATGGTCAGCGATACGTCCTCCACCACGGTCTGCTCTTCGCTGCGCAGTCCCACGCGCCGGGGATAGCTCTTCCAGACCGCCTGTGCATCAACCAACGCCATGAACAAATGCTACATGGGCGGCGGCGAGCGCCGGGGAGTTATCATGGCGGTCATGGACAAGCAGCTTCGCTGGGGCGTACTCAGCACCGCCAACATCGGACTCAAGAAGGTTCTTCCCGCCATGCAGCGGGGAGCGTACAGCAGCGTGACGGCGATAGCCTCGCGCGATCTGAACAAAGCGCAGCAGGCCGCGGCCGCGCTGGGCATCCCCACGGTCTACGGGTCGTATGAGGAGTTGCTGGCCGACCCGCAGATCGACGCCATCTACAATCCGCTGCCCAATCATCTGCACGTGCCCTGGACCATCAAGGCCGCCGAGGCGGGCAAGCACGTCTTGTGCGAGAAGCCGATCGCCCTGACCCGCGCCGAAGCCGAAAGCCTGCTGGCCGTGCGCGAGCGAACCGGGGTGAGGATCGGCGAGGCGTTCATGATTCGCTGCCACCCGCAATGGTTGCGCCTGCGCGAGCTGCTGGAGCAGGGCCGGATCGGCGAACTGCGCGCGGTGATGGGCTTCTTCAGCTACTTCAATGCCGACCCGGCCAACATCCGTAACCGGGTGGAATATGGCGGCGGAGCGCTGATGGACATTGGCTGCTACCTGATTCAGGGAGCGCGTTACGGCTTCGCACAGGAGCCGCTGCGGGTGGTGGCGACCATCGACCGCGACCCCGCGATGCACACCGACCGGCTGACTTCGGCGCTGCTGGAGTTCCCCCGCGGGCAGGCGATCTTCACCTGCAGCACCCAGGCGGTTCCTTACCAGAGAATGCACTTTGTGGGGACGAAAGGCCGCATCGAGATCGAGATTCCCTTTAATGCGCCGCCCGACCGGCCTACGCGACTCTTCATCGACGACGGCAACCTGCTGGGCGAGGGCCTCGAGACGGAGAGCTTTGCCGTCTGCGATCAGTACACGCTGCAAGGCGATGCGTTTTCCAAGGCTGTGTTGGAAGGCGGCGAGGTTCCGGTGCCGCTCGAGGAGGCGATCCGCAATATGGCGGTGATAGAGGCCGTCTTCAACTCCGCCCGCTCCGGCCGGTGGGAAGCAGTGCGTCGCGCCTGAGCGGGGGATTGATCCTGCTCTCAATTTCTCGTTGGGCGCCCCACCCTCGCCGCGTTTTTGTTTTTGCGGTTAGGGTGGGAACCCGGTTTATCGACCCTACTCGGCCAGTTCCAGAGTGACCACCGCGCCGCCCATGGCGGCCAGGACGGCGGAGACCTTGACGGTTTTGCGGGAGTCCTTGGCGATCCACACCGTCTTCTTCTCTGCGCCGCCATCGGCGGAGACGATATCGAGGCGGTAGGCATCGAAGGAGCCGGCCGGGACGGTGACCTTTTCCACTCCCGCGACGGTCAACTGCAAGAGCTTGACCTTTTGCGTCTGGATGTCGAAGTTGCGAAAGGTTGCGGTGTAGCCCGCGGCCAGCGGCAGGCAGCCCAGGACCTGATCGGCGCCAGAAGAATCGGCAAAGATGGGGCCGCCGAGATCGACGTCGATGGGCCGCTCCTGGCCGTTCATACTCATCTTGCCGGTGGCTTTGTTGCCCGCGTAATCCAGATCGATGGCGACCGGACCTTGACGGAGGCTGTCTTTCAGCACGATGAGAGAGCTCTTGTCGATAGTGGTGGTGTCGGTGACGGCGCCTTGCGGGGTTTCAAGCACAGTGTTCCCGGTCCAGACGCTGCCCTCGTCCTGAATCTTGAGAGAGACCTTCATGTCCATCACCTGGCCGCCGGCCTCGATCTTCATCGTGTAGTGAAAAGATCCGGCCTGCAGGGGAAAAGTGGGTGAGGGAGCAGCCACCGCGCCGGCCTCGACCTTCTTGGCCAGCACCACGGTCTTGGGATCGACGGCGATCTCCTTGAGGCGCGCCACCGATTCCGCCGAGCCGCCCGTCTGGAATCTCCCCCCAAGGTGCTCGGCGAGAAACTTCTCCGCCTCCATGAAGAGCGCGAGATTGTTGATGGGGCGGGCGAATCCATGGCCCTCGTCGGGAGCCAGAATGTACTCGACGGGGAAGCCGCGGTCGCGCAGGGCGATGACGATCTGTTCGGCCTCGCGGCGGTTGACGCGGGGATCGTTGGCGCCCTGGGCGACCAGCAGCGGCGTCTTGATCTTGTCGGCGAAGTTGAGCGGAGAGCGCTCGGTGAGCAGAGCCTTGCCCTGCGCTGTGTCGCGGTCTCCCATGCGCACGGCAAAGAGCTTGCGGGCGGCCTCCCAGTAGGGCGGGATGGAATCCATCAGGGTGATGAGGTTCGAGGGGCCGACGATGTCCACTGCGGCGGCATAGAGGTCGGGGGTGAAGGTGACGCCGGCCAGTGTGGCGTAGCCGCCATACGAGCCGCCCAGAATGCCCACGCGCTTGGGATCGGCGATGCCTTCTGCAACAAGGTATTTCACGCCCCAGGTGAGGTCGTCCTGCATCTTGCGGCCCCATTCGAGGTTTCCGGCGTCGAGGAACTTGCGTCCGAAGCCGGTGGACCCGCGGAAGTTGGGTTGCAGCACGGCGTAGCCGCGGTTGGCAAAGAACTGCGCCAGCGTGTCGTAGCCCCAGGAATCGCGCGCCCAGGGTCCGCCGTGAGGCAGGATGAGGGTGGGCAGATTCTTGGCCGCTACGCCCTTGGGCAGGGTGAGATAGGCGGGAATCTCCAGACCGTCGCTGGACTTGTAGCTGACCGCCTTCATCTCTGCCAGATCGGTACGCGGGAGCTGCTCGCGAACCACATATTGCGGCGTGAGCGCGCGGGTCTTGCGGTCGAAGAGCAATACCTTACCCGGTTCGATGTCGCTATGCGCGGTAAAGAGCCAGAAGCGCTCGTCAAGGGTGCGCGAGGTGACCATGATCTCTTGACCAGCGAACTTCTGCTCCAGCCAGCGGTAGTCGGCCTCGTAGGCCTTGTCTTTGAAATAGCTCTTGGTGCGGGCGGCGGTGTACCAGGTCTCGACCAGTTGGTCGTTGTCTTCGCGGAAGAGCGCGCCGCCAAAGTCCACTTTGCCCAGCGGGTCGGACTCGATCTTCTCCGCCTTGCCGGTGGCGGGGTCGAAGAGGGCGAGCGAAACCAAGTCGGCGTCCTTGTTGGTCTCGATGTACACATGCTGGCCGTCGGGGTGGTAATGAAGCGGGCCGCAGGTCTCGAAGACCGAGCAGGAATAGACCTTGCTGAAGCCGCTCTCGTCAACGCGCAAAATCTCCGTGTCGCCGTTGTCGGCGCTGCGTGTGGCCAGGCGCAACTGGCCTTTGAGGTCGAAGACCCAGCCGGTGACGCGCTCGGTGTTCTTGCGCAGCAGGGTCTTTTCGCCGGTCGAAATCTTGAGCTTGTACAGGTCGTGCCAGGCCTTGTCGCGGTCGTTGAGGCCGATGAAGACGACGTCGGGATCGCTCTTGGGCACGTCGTAGAGCATGATGCGGACGCCCTTGAGGCCGGTCAGATCGCGTGAGGCCGGAGCGTCGGCGCCGGCGGCCGGCTTGGCCGCGGGATCGACGGCGTAAAGGTTGTAGTTTTCATCGCCGTCGTTGTCTTTGACATAGAGAATGGCTTTGCTGTCGCGGCTCCACAGGTAGCCGGCGATGGGGCGCTTGGTCTCGGTGGTGAGCAGGCGCGCGGCGCTGAAGGGCTCGCCGACGGCCTTGACGTAGAGGTTCCGCGTGTCCTTCCAGGGCTTGAGAAAGGCAAGATACTGGCCGTTGGGAGAGAGTTCGGCGGCGGCGATCTCGGGGTTGCCGAAGAGCAGATCGCGGTCGATCAGGGGCGGCGGGGCGGCAGCTTTCTTGTCTTGCGCAAAATTCGTGGAGGCGAAGAGCAAAAGGCAGAGGATGCCGAGAGTGAGCTTCTTCATGGGAGGGTTTCCCTTTCTCCTATAGGTTCAAAACCAGGTTGAACTACGGATCGGAAGACAGCATACGCTCTTCCGATACGAAGAATATTTCAAGCGAGTTCCACTGAATCCGGCAATGGCTGCTTCTCAGCTGTGTGGCGCAATCGCCAGCACCAGCACAAACCAGGCAAGAAACAGCGCCATCAACGGCCAGGCGAGAAAGCGCGCGAAATTCAGCGAGTAGCCGGTGCAGGACCGGCTCTGCACAAACAGCGCGGGGTCGGCGCTGTTGTGGTAATAGAGGCCCCAGCGCCAGTGCTCGTCGCCCTGCATCTCGAAGGGATGGGGCGTGAAGTGCTTGTTCTTCAACGTGCGCCAGAAAAGCAGAGCCCCCGTGGCGATAAAGACGGCGATGAGAAACGCCCTGACCGCGGTGTGGGGAATGGCCGCGCCAAAGAGGGCGAACCAGAAGACCGCGGCCAACACAACCACCCCCACCCAGGAAGCGATCAGCGAAGACCGCTGCGTGTGGCTGGCCATCGAGGTGCGCACCCGCGTGGAGCTGCGCATCAACAGCATCAGGACAATGCTGGCCGCAAGCAATCCCAAGCTGAAACCAAAAAGGCTGTCGCCGCCATGGGCGGAGACCCTCTCATTGAGAATCCGCGGCGCGGCGGCCAGACCGGCCGTCTGGCTCACCCACAGCACAGCCAGAGCGTAGACCACCAATCCAGCAAAAAATGGGGCGAGCACCGCAGGCAGCGAGGGAATAGTGGAATGCGCGAGCAACTCCACCTCGCGAGGCCGGCTGACCGTATCTTCAGCCTGGTCCGGCTTCAACCTCATCCCCGCTTGCCCATGAGCACGGGCAAAGGCGATGTGGCAGACCATCGCCTCTACCAGGACGGCAAGAAGCAGGGCCGCGACTGGCCGCCAGGAACGCACGGCAAGGAACACGGCCGCAGCCGGCAGCAGGCCGATCCACACCCCGATCAGATAATTCCTGGCGATCGAAGCGGCCGCGGGGCTCTGGCGAAGATGCTCAGGAACGGTTCTGCCAAAAAAGAAGAACTGGTTGATGCGCGAGGTCCAACTGTTCAGTGCGGCAATCAGTAACAAACCACCCAGCGTGTAAAAGATCATTTTCTTCTCCTTGGACGCCGCCAGAGACGGCGTGTTGGAAGATCCGGTTCACTTCGTGAGTTCCGCGCGCAGTCCATCCAGCTCGCTGAGAATCACTTCAATCGAGAGGCCTTCGGAACGCATCTGCGAAACCAGCAGACGCAGGCGGGAGTTGAATTGCTCCCTCATCTCGGGAGTGGGCTCCGGCGTCTCTCTCGCGGTGACGACGGCGCCCCGGCGGCGACGCAGATCCAGCCAGCCCTCGCTGCTCAACAGGCGATAGGCCTCGGCAACGGTGTTGAAGTGAACGCCCAGCTCCAGCGCCAGTTCGCGGACGGTGGGCAGGGCATCGCCGGGATTGAGTTGGCGATCAACCAGGAGCGTGCGGATTCCATCCACAATCTGCCGATAGACCGGTAAGGTCGAGGCAGGATCGATCCGCAGGATGGCTTGCGTCTTCATTTGTTTAATGTATACATACAATGTACAAATAACGCAAGAGAAATTGAAAAAATCTTCCGATCCAAAAAAAAGCCCAGCCGCGCGGGCTGGGCTTGATTGCGAGAGGTATCTCGGGAGCGGTGTCCGCTCAGGCGCGGCCGGCAAAGAGGCCGGTCTCGGTATCCACCCGGACCTTGGTGCCGATGTCGCAAAAGAGCGGAACCTTGATCTCCAGGCCGGTTTCCAGCTTGGCCAGCTTGGTGACGCTGCCGCTGGAGGTGTCGCCGCGCACGGCCGGCTCGGTGTAGGCGATCGTCAGTTCCACCTGCTGCGGCAGTTGCAGGCCGATGGGGTTGCCATTGAACTTGTGCAACTGGATCAGAACGCCCTCCAGCAGGTAGTCCAGCGCCTCGCCCACCATCTCCGGGTTGAGGGTGTGGGTCTCGTAGCTCTCCTGATCGAGAAAGTGGGAGCCCTCGGCGTCGCTGTACAGGTAGGAGGCCTCGACCATCTCCAGGTCCGGCTCCTTGAACTTGTCGCTGGCCTTGAAGGTCTTGTCGAAGACGGCGCGGGTCAGCAGGTTGCGCATCTTGAGGCGGACCAGGGTCTGGCCGCCGCGGGCGGTAGGAGTGGAGATTTCCACGTCCAGGCAGTGGTAGGGGACGTTTTCAAGCTCAAAGAACATCTTGCGCTTGACGTCGATGGCTTCCAACAGTGCGGCCATAAATTCCTCGAAGAGAACGGGTAAGCAATTTCGCTGCTGCTCCCAATTCATTATACGAAGCACCCGCGGCGGGGCGGCGGCATCGCCCCAACTCGCTGATTTGCTCATCCTTTCAAGCATGGCCAACTTGCTGACTTACTCACTCCGCGCAGCGAAGGCTGGCTCGCCGGTTCTGTCTCGATCCTTTCCGCATCCGCTCAGCCTTGTCCTAGGGAAAGATATTTCAAACGGCGAAAATCAATGTGCGTCCGCGGCGTCGACCTTGCCGCGGAACTTGCTGTAGACAAAGACGATGTAGCCGAGGGCCAGAATCATGCCCACGCTCCACCAAACCAGGCCGACGGCCAGTGCATGGGGGCCGCTGATGGCGCGGGAGAGGGTGATGTCGCGCTCCGCGCCAGTGGAGGCGGGCAGCAGCGTGGGGTAGAGCGCCCAGCAGGCCCCGGCCAGCATGAAGAAGAGATAGAGGCCGGAACAGAGAAAGGCCTTCACCGGGTGGCGATTGAGGTTGAAGAGCCAGATGCCGGCCAGTGAGGCCAGCACGCCCACGGGAATGAAGAACGTGATGGGGTAGTTGAAGTAGTTGTAAAGCGCCACCGGGCGAATGGAGATGGTGGCGATCAGGCTGATCAGGGTCAGAGCCAGCAGCGCCAGCCAGAGCGGGGTGACGACGTGGCGGGCGCGCGCCTCCAGTGCGCCGCTGGTCTTGATGCTGAGCCAGAGAGCGCCGTGCTGGGTGAGAGCGACCAAAGCAACCACGCCGCCGATGACGGTGTACCAATCGAGAATGCCGGGATGCAGGCCGGGCTGCCAATTGGTCCACAGGGGCAAAAAGAAGTAGCCGTCTGCTTGCAGGGGAACGCCGCGAAGGACGTTGGCCAGGGCCGCGCCGAAGAAGACGATCAGCAGAGTGCTGGAAAAGCCGAAGACGCCATCGAGCAGGCTGCGCCAGACTCCTATGTCGATGTGGTTGCGCAGCTCCAGGCTGACGCCGCGCAGCACCAAAAGCCATAGAACAATCATGAGCGGCAGATAAAAGCCGCTGAAGGCCGAGGCGTAGAGGAGCGGGAAGGCGAAGTACAGGGTGCCGCCCCCGGCCAGCAGCCAGACCTCGTTGCCGTCCCAGACCGGGCCGATGGCGCGCAGGGCGGTTCTCCGTTCGGCCTCGGTGCGCACCAGAAAGAGATGCAGAACGCCGACCCCCAGGTCGAAGCCGTCCAAAACCACGTAGCCGACGATCATCACGGCAACCAGCCAGAACCAGATGAAACCCATCATTGCAGCACTCCTGAAAAACGCCGTAAGAACGGTTGAACAAGCGCACAAATCCGCAAGACGTCAACGCACCAAGTCAGCGGGTTGGCGCGGGTGAGCCGCCGCTGGCGGGCTCGGGTCCGTGGCTGATCTCGCGGTAAATCAACACGGTGAAAAGCAGTCCCAGCAGCGCGTAGAGGCCCATGAAGCCGAGCAGGGTGAAGAGTCCGTTGGCCGCCGAGACGGTGCTGGAGAAGCCCTCGCTGGTGCGCATCAGCCCATAAATAAGCCAGGGCTGGCGGCCCAGTTCGGCAGTCATCCAGCCGGCGGTGTTGGCGATGTAGGGCAGCGGGAAGCTGATCAGCAACGCCCACAGCGCCCAGCGCGCGGTAAAGAGCCGGTTGCGCCACAGCAGCAGAGCGCTGACGCCCATCAGCAGCAGGAACCATGTCCCCAGGCCGGCCATGATGTGGTACGCGTAGTAGAGCAGCGGCAGGGCGGTGGGCCACTGGTCGTGGGGAATCTGGTCGAGACCTTTTACCTCGGCCTTGGTGGTTCCGTAGATGAGGAAGCTGAGCGCGTCGTTGACCACGATGGGGTTGTCGATCTGGCCGGTTTCTTCATTGGGCTGGCCCATCAGCACCAGGCCGGCGCCGTCTTCCGTTCTGAAAAGGCCTTCCATCCCGGCAATCGCGGCCGGCTGATTGTGGGCAACGTATTTGCCCTGCAGGTCGCCGGTGGGGAAGATGATGAGAATCGACGAAACGATGCCCGCCAGGACGCCCACCTTGAGAAAGATGCGGCCATACTCCTGGTTGCGTTCGTCCAGCAGGTAAAAGGCCCCTACGGCGGCGACGACAAAGCTGGCCGTGACCACCGCGCCCGTCATGTTGTGCATGTACTGGAGCAGTCCCCAGGGATTGAGCAGAAGCTGCCAGAAGCTGAGCACCTGAAACTGGCCGTTGGGCAGGCGGTCGAAGGCGACCGGGTGCTGCATCCAGGCGTCGGTGACGATGATGAAAAAGCCCGAGATCCACGAGCCGACGAAGACCATCACCGCCGAAAACCAGTGCAGAGTCTTGGAAAGGCGTTTTTCGCCGTAGAGAAAAAGCCCCAGAAAGGCGGATTCGAGGAAGAAGCTGAAGATGCCTTCCATGGCCAGGGGCTGGCCGATCACGCCGCCCGAGAGGTTGGCGAAGCGCGCCCAGTTGGTGCCGAACTCGAACTCCATGGGGATGCCGGTGACCACGCCGAAGACGAAGTTGATGCCGAAGATGCGTCCCCAGAAGCGGGCGGCGCGGTCCCACTGCTCGCCGCCGGTTTTGAGGGCGATGGTTTTGAGCACCACAATCAGCAGTGCAAGGCCCATGGTGAGCTGGGGAAAGAGATAGTGAAAGGTCACGGTAAAGGCAAAATGAAGGCGGTGAATCAACTCTGGGGTCATGGCGACACTCCGGGTGCAGAGTACAAAGCGCGAAGGGAAGGGCAACGCGGGCCGCGCCTCGCCAGACGCTCTGAGCGAGGTTCGGTCAAAACGATGCGGGACTACCAAAACGGCAGCGCGAGCGGACTGAGATGATTTTAGTCAACCTCAGACTGGATTTGCCCCCTATTCTGAATGTTGGACCAAAGAAGGGTTCCCAAGGCGACCGAGGGAACAGGAGACGGATTTGACCATGCGGACGGCAATCATTGGCGGCGGCATAGCGGGGCTGGCAGCCGCCTATGAGCTGGAACTGGCGCGGGCGGCGGGAGCCGACCTCGAGTACACGCTCTTTGAAGCGCTGCCACGGCTGGGCGGAGCACTCTCCACGGAGATTCTCGATGGCGTCGTGCTGGAGCGCGGTCCCGACTCCTTCATCAGCGAAAAACCTGCCGCGGCGGCGCTCTGCCGCGAACTGGGCCTGGGCGATGAGCTGACTCCCAGCAACGACGAGGCGCGCAAGACCTACATCGTGGTGCGCAACCGGCTGGTGCCGCTGCCCGATGGCCTGATGTTTCTGGTTCCCACCAAGCTGATTCCCACCGCGCTGACCCGTTTGTTCAGCCTGCCCACCAAGATCCGCATGGGTCTCGAGCTGTTGCTGCCGCCCCGGCCCAGCGGGCTGGCCGATGAGACGGTAGCGGCGCTGGTCGAGCGGCACTTCGGGCAAGAGGCCGTCGAGCGCCTTGCCGATCCGCTGCTTTCGGGGATCTATGGCGGCGACGCCACCCAGTTGAGCGCCCGCGCGGTGCTGCCGCGCATGGTCGAGATGGAAGAGCAGTACGGCTCGCTGACCCGCGGAATGCTCGCCGGCCATCGCAAGATGAAATCCTTGATGAAGGCCAAGGCGCCCGCTCCGGGCGGGGTCAAACCTGCTCCACGCGCCATCTTTACCACCCTGCGCGGTGGCTTGCAGCAACTGGTGGATGCGCTGGAGGCGCGGCTCAATCCGGCCTGGGTGCGGTGCTCGACCCCAGTCAGCGCGCTGCAGCGCACCGCCAAAGGCTGGCAAATCGAGGCCAATGGAACGTCCGAGCACTACGATGCGGTGATCATGGCCTCCTCCGCCTGGGTGGTGAGCGCATTGCTCGGCGGCGTGGATGCGGAGTTGAGCGCCGATCTGGGCGATATTCCCTATTCGTCGTCGATCACGGTGAATCTGGTCTACGACGAAGCCAAGCTGGGCAAGCTGCCGGATGGCTTCGGTTTTCTGGTTCCTGCCAGCGAAGGGCGGGCGATGCTGGCCTGCACCTTTGTGCATCGCAAGTTTCTCGGCCGCACCCCGCCGGGCAAGGCGGTTCTGCGCGCCTTTTTGGGCGGAATGCGCAACGAGGCGCTGCTGACCGAGAGCGACGAAGTGCTGGTGGCCACGGTGCGGCGGGAACTGGAAGAGATTCTGGGCGCGAAGGTGGTTGCGCAGACGGTTGTGCCGCTACGGACGCAGGTAGCGCGCTGGCGGCGAGCCATGGCGCAATACGCACCGGGCCATGGGGAGCGCATCAAGCGCATCCACGCCCATGTCGCTGCGCTGCCCGGACTGCGCCTGGCCGGCAACGCCTACGACGGCATCGGCATTCCCGATTGCATCCGCCTGGGACGCAAGGCGGCCAAAGAGTTGGTGGCGGAGTGCGCTTCGGCAAAGCAGCCAGTCGGCGAAGCAGAAAAGTAGCAAAGGGACGCTGAGATCGCAATTGCGCTGGAAGAGAGAACCGCCCCTGAAGATGATCTTTCAAGGGTGGTTCTTTTTGCTCGGGGAATGGTTCTATTTCACAGAGTTTAAAGTTCGTTCACAAAAAAGGTTGTCATCCTGAGCAACCTGACTCGTGTTGACGAGTTACGGCTGCAATAGACGCCGCAACCGCCTCCCGCAGGGAGGCGATGAAAGTAGCCAGGGGTGGACCCTGAGCATCGCGAAGGGGGAACCCCTGGAATGGATGCCAAAATCAACCGCGCGCCCTGTAGGCGGCGCGCTGAAACACTTGGTCGCTACCGCGGCACAACGGGCAGGATCAGTGCGCTGGGATGAGCAGCGTCGTGATAGACGGTGTTGACGGCTTTGACAAAGGTCGCGTCCTCGGCTGCGCTCTTGCCGGTGTTCAGGTTGCGGTCGAAGCGGGGGAAGTTGCTGCTCGATACTTCCAGCCGGATCGTGTGCCCCTTGAGAAAGACATTGCTGGTCGACCAGAGATCGATCTTCAGTTCGTAGATCTTGCCGGGGACCAACGGCTCGGCGGCGCTGGTCGAGTTGCGAAAGCGGGCTCTCAAGATTCCTTCAGTCAGGTTCTGGGCGAATCCGTCGGGCCATACGTCGACCAGTTTGGCGGTGAAGTCGGTGTCCGCGGCGGTCGAGCTGGCGAAGAGGTCGAGGCTGACCGGGCCGGTGACTTCGACATCGTTTTCCAGAGCAGGGGAGGAGTAGGCCAGAACGTCCGAGCGGGCCTCGACATCTTTTTGGTCACGAGGGCCGGGGGGCAGATGCGTGGCGTCGCAACACAACGGCCCGCCCACGGTGGGAACGGGGTCGGCGGGGTTATAAGTGAAGGTGTCGGGGGCGCTTTTGCCTAAGGACGCCACAACCAAAACACCATCGCCAGCGGCGGAGTTAGCCTTGCCGCTGGAGCGTAGAAGGTACTTCATCTCCTTGGCCTCCGGCAGCGGCCAGGCCGCCTCGTCGCGCCACTTGTTCTCGCCCATGACGAAGATGCGGACCGGCTTGTCCGAGGCGAACTGGTTTTGCTTGCCCAGGAATAAAAAGTCGTACCAGTCGAGGGTGATGTTGGTTTCGTCGTATTGCAGAGCCTCGGGTCCGAAGTCCACTGCGCCGATCTTCTCGCCGCCGCCGGCGTGGCCGCCAATGGTGACCAGCAAGCGCTGCCCCTTGCGCGCGGCCTCGTTGCCGGCATTCTTTTGCAGCCCAACGAAGTTGCGCAGCGAGCCGCCCTGGAAGATGTCGTACCAGGCGGCGATGGTCAGCGCGGGAACCTGAATGCGGCTGAAATCCTCTTCAATCGACCACTGCTTCCAGTAATCGTCGTAGAGCGGGTGGCTGGCCCAGTCCAGAAAGTACGGCGCAATCTGCCGGGTCAGGTCGGCGCTGTTCAGTGCAGCGGGCAGATTGAAAAGCGGGTATTGCTTGAGGGGCAGAACGCCATCGCCGACGAGTGCGTTGGTGTTCTGGCGAATCGTACGGGTGAGCGTGTCCTGTGCCAGCGAGGAGGTCCAGGACTCGTTGAACCACTGCTCGAAGGCCCCGCCCTGGTAGCTCCAGTTCTCGTGGTAGTTGCTGGCCGTGACCACCGGGCAGATGCCGGCCAGATGGGGCGGATGGCCGATGGCAGCCAGCATCTGCGTGGCCCCCACATAGGAACCGCCGAACATGCCCACCTTTCCATTCGAGCGGGGCAGCGCGGCGGCCCATTCAATGGTGTCGTAGCCGTCCTCGGTCTCGTGCTTGAAGGTGTACCACTCGCCCTCGGAGGCGAAGCGGCCGCGCACGTCCTGCACCACCACCATGAAACCGCGGGCGGTGGCCAGGCGGGCAAAGGCTGCGGCATTGTCCTTGCTGTAGGGGGTGCGCTGCAACAGAACGGGGAAGACGCCCTCGCCGGCGGGGCGATAGATGTCGGCGCGCAGCGTGACGCCGTCGCGGGTCTTCATTGCAACATTGCGCTCGACCAGGGGAGCGGACGCCTGAGCCGCGGGCGCCTGCGCTATGACAGACAGTGACGACGCAGGAGCAATCGAAAGGAGGACAAAGCCAGCGAGAGAAAGCGCTTTCTTGAGCATGAGCAATCCGTTCCTTGGACGGAGAAGGACCAGACCATTCTACTTCCGGGGAGAAGGCGGAGATCGTACGAGTGCGGCGATCGTGTGATTCAGCGACGGAATCCCATTGAAATGGGTGCCCCCGGTCTCGTTTTTGAGACCGGGAGGGGATTCCTTTACACACCACGGTACTAGACCCCGCTCTGCCCCATGAGAATGCCGATGCCGTAGGTGACAGCGCCCTCGATGGCGCCGATCACGGTCATCTCAAAACCGGAGGCCCACCAGGAGCGGACGGTGATGAGGCTCTTGGCTGCGCCCACGGCAAAGTGTGCGGCCAGCGAAACCACGGCGGCGGCGATGACGGCTTCCATTCCGGTCATGAAAAAGAACGGAATAATGGGAATAAATGCGCCGATGGCGGTCGAAAGCGCGCCCGAGCCGGCCGAGACCATGGGGTTCGACAGGGCCTCTTCCGAGGTTCCCAGGCGTTCGCTGACCAGCACCCGCAGCATCTGCTCGGGGTCGCGGACCAGATGGTCGGCAACCCGGTCGGCGTCCGGCTCGGGCAGCCCCTTGACCTGGTAGTAGAGGGAGACCAGTTCGCGGGCCTCGGGGGTATTCATGCGGATGGCCTCGCGCTCGCGGGCCACCTCGGCGGCGAAGATCTCGCGCTCGCTTTTCGCCGCCAGATACGCGCCGGAGCCCATTGAGAGAGCGCTGGCGATCATGCCGCTCAACCCAGCCAGCAGCACATAGGTGTGCTGCGCGGCGGGATTGGCGGCGGTGGCGCCGGCTACGCCGCTGACGATGCCGAAGATTGCTCCCAGGCCGTCGTTGACCCCATAAACCGCGTCGCCGATCCAACTGCCGGGCTGCTTGCGGCCGTTGTCGCGCTTGGCCAGCAGTTCGTCCAGCACCGCCTTGGGATCGACGCCGGGAGCGCCGACGGGAGCCATATAGTGGCCGCGCAGCAGCGAACCCAGCTCGCGGTGATGGTCCTTTTCGTCTTCGATGACGTGGTCCAGGATGGCGATCGAGCCTTCGTCGCCGAGATCCTTGAGCTGAGAGCCATAGTTGGCGATGTGCCGGCTCTCTTCGATCTCCAGCCGGCGCAGGGCCATGCGCACGCCGCCGGCGCGGTTGGCCAGGGAATCGGCCTCGCCGCCGGGGCTGCCATGATAGACGGGCGCCGTTCCGCCCAGTTCCTGAATGCGCCCGGCCCAGAGGTCGGCATGTTCCAGTTCGGCGGTGGCCAGATGGCGCAGCACCTGGGCGCGAACGGGGTCGGTGTCCCGGTCGGCCAGGGTCTGATAGGTGCGATAGCCTTCCATCTCGGCCTGCCAGTTGCCCTCCAGAGCCTCAAGAACCTTTTTTAGCTTGACCGCGCTCAACGTGCCGTTCGCCATAGGGATAAACCTCGCTTTCCTTGAGGATACGGCATTTCCAGCGGTGTAGAGGAGAGAAGAAACTGTGTGGTGAGGACCGAGGATGGATTGTAAGGCGAGGAGGAATCTGGACAGAGGGAGCGACTTCGCGCAGCAATCACAGGTGTAAATGTTTACAATGCAATCCTTTGCCGCGCTGCTTCCCACCTCTGGGGCACACCGTTTAGTGTTGTGTGCAGCATTGCAGCAGAGATTCCGGCATCTGAAGCGGCATCAGGCCCTTCTCAGCCGCCGGAACCGTCTTTTACCCAGGACGCACGTAGATGCCCTTACCGGGCAATTTTGAAGGAGCGGGAATACCCATGGCTACAAGATCCACACCATCGGCGGCACAGAGTACACCGAACTATACCGGCCCGTTTATCACGGTTACCGCCCTCTATTTCATCTTTGGATTCATTACCAATCTGAACATGCAGTTGGTTCCCCATCTGCGTTCAGTTTTTGACCTGCCCTGGCTGCAGGCGGCTCTGGCAAACGGTGCGTTTTTTACCGCATATTTTGTGGTTTCCTCGCCGGCTTCGCGGCTGATTGAGGCCATTGGCTACAAGCGGACCATTGTGGTTGCGCTCTTCGTGCAGGTAGGTGGAGCGCTCTTGTTTCTGCCCGCGGCGAGCCTGCCCAATTTCTGGCTCTTCCTAACTGCGGTGTTTGTCGTCGGTTCTGGCGTGGCGATGCTGCAAACCGCGTTGAATCCTTATGTATCTGCCCTAGGGCCGGAATTGAGCGCCCCTGTGCGGCAGACACTGGCGCAGGCATTCAACTCCATCGGCGGCATGATCGCTCCGGTATTTGCAAGCGCGCTGATTCTCAAGCACAAAGTCGTTCTGGATGCCGCCATTTTGGCCAAGAAGTCGGTCGAAGAACAATTGGCCTATAAGGTCAGCATTGCCAGCACGGTACGGATGCCGTATCTAGCCATTGCCGCTGCTCTTGTGCTGTTGGGATTGGCAGTTTCCTTTGCCCATTTGCCTACCATCAAGTCGACGCAGGAGTTTCGTCCCACCAAGGACGGCGTGGGAATCGCCGATCAAAGCATATGGAGCTATCCGCATACGGTTCTAGCCGCCATTGGGATCTTCGTTTATGTGGGCGTGGAAGTCGGATTGGCTCAATTCATGGTGGGATACTTCGGCTTGCCTGAGTTGGGTGGAATGCTTGCGGCCACCGCTGCTGCATTTACCTTCTACTATTGGTTTGGCGCGCTGTTGGGACGTCTGCTCGGTTCATGGATGCTCACCAAGATCAATGCGGGGCGGCTGCTGGGAATCTTCGGACTGTTGGCCGTCGTCTGCGTGCTGGTCTCGATCAGTTCAAGCGGGCGGGTGGCAGTCCTTAGCCTGATCCTGTGCGGCTTCTTCAACTCGATCATGTTCCCCAACATCTTTGCATTGGGCATCACAGGTCTGGGGCCGATGACCAGCAAGGGCTCCGGCCTGATCATGACGGGCGTGGTGGGCGGAGCGGTGATTCCCGTCCTGCTAGGTGGGATGGTCGATCACTTGGGGTTCAGAGTTGCGGCGATTTTGCCGGCGCTCTGCTATCTCTACATTGCGTTTTACGGCTTTGTGGGACACAAGCCAAAGCGGTCGGCGGCTTAACGAAAACGGCAAAAAGCGAATGCCCTCCGGCGGTTGCCGGAGGGCTTTTTGACTCTGGAGCCTTTTGCAAATTCCTTTCAGGCCATAGATCGTGTCAGGGCACGACTTCAGTCGTGCCGCAATGGCCCTTTTAAGATCTCGGCTTTAGCCGCTGCGGAATTGCAAATAACTGAAAATAATAAGCGCAGGGGCTAAAGCCCGGCATGATTTTGTTGCTTTTTCGGCACGACTGAAGTCGTGCCCTGACTCGTTTCGTATCTTCAATGGAGTTTTGCAAGAGGCTCTCTTTAGGAAACCTATTCCTTGCCCTGACTCAGCCACCACGCCTTAATAAACTTCCAGTGGATGTAGACGGAGTGGTTCAGGTGCAGCAGCAGCCCCTCGCGCCCATCCAAAAAGCCGAGGCGAAAGATGTAGTTATAGAGAAAGGTGGCGGCGGGGTTGAGCAGCGCGTTGCAGATAAACGCGGGAAGAGACCGGCTGGTGCGGCCGCGCTCGTAGAGCAGTTGGGCGATCTCCGAACTGTAGCGGTTCATGTGTTCGAGGTAGATGGCCAGCGTGGGGTAGGCGTAGTGCAGCATGTCGTGCTTGAGCTTGCCGCGCGGCCCCTCGAATTGCGGCGTGCTGTGCGGGCCCACGCCCTCGCTGAGCCGGGCCGAGCCGCGCCGGAAGAGGCGCAGCTTATGGTCGGGATAGAAGCCGCCATGGCGCATCCAGCGGCCGAAGTAGAGGTTCAGGCGGGGAACCCAGTAAGCGCCAAACCTGGGTTCTCCCTTTTCGCCCGAGAGAATCTGGCGAATCTCGTCCTGCAAGCCGTGAGTAAGAACCTCATCGGCGTCGAGCAGAAGAACCCAGTCGCAGGTGCAGAGGTCGAGGGCGACATTCTTCTGCTCGCCGTGGCCGCCAAAGGCGTGATAGGAAGTTTTGGCCCCGAAGGACTGGGCAATCTCGACAGTGCGGTCCTTGGAGCCCGAATCGACAACGACGATCTCGTCGGCCCAGCGGACGCTTTCGAGCGTGCGAGGAAGGTTCGCCTCCTCGTTCATGGCGATCATGGCTACGGACAGAGTCTTGCGCATCGAGGAAAGTATACGTGAGCGGAGTTAGCGGGGTTAGCGCCACCGTGCGGCTGGTTCCGTGACAGCGCGATGAATGTAGCGCTGGTCTCCCAGCCGGCTGTGGCGCGGACGTCCCCGCCGCGCTTGCCCATGATGAATGACTCATTCATGCAGCCTAAACAGGAGTTAGCAGGGCATGGATTGAAGCAGCGCCGTCACGCGGGCGATGGGCAGGCCGACGACGTTGAAATAACAGCCCTCGATGCGGGGAATCCAGCGGGCGGCGCGGCCCTGGATGGCGTAGGCTCCGGCCTTGTCCATGGGCTCGCCGCTGGCGATGTAGGCGGCGATCTCCGCCTCGCTAAGGGGCAGGAATTCGACCCTCGTCACCTCCGCGGCAGCCTGCGCAGAGTGGGCAGCGATCAAAGCAACACCGGTGGCCACAAAATGCGCGCGCCCCGAGAGCAGGCGCAACATGCGCGCGGCGTCGGCGGCGTCCTCCGGTTTGCCCAGAATGTGATCGTCGAGGAAGACCGTGGTGTCTGCCCCCAGCACGGCCAAGGGCTGGAGGCTGGAGTGCATCTCCTCCCCGGTTCCATAATCGGGACCGGGGACGCCCGCGGACGCTCGCGTCTCGTTCGCACTGGCCTCTGTGATTTCGTTGAAGACCGCCTGCGCCTTTTCCAGGGCCAGCCGGGTGACGTAGGCGATGGGCTCCTCGCCGGGGAGCGGCTCCTCGGGAATCTGCGCCGGATGAACGATGAAAGAGAATCCTGCCTGGGTGAGCAGTTCGCGGCGGCGGGGCGAGGCGGAGGCAAGAACGAGCATAGAGAGATTATTGCAGGAAGCAATGAGCGACCGGCCAGCCACCCCAGCGAACACAAATCGTTCGCCGGGGACCACGGGCACACACCCAACTCCGCTCAGCGATGACCATGCTTTTTTGAAAATCAGAGACGCCACATTAGCGTGCAACCTCGGCGCGGGTAAACTCGCCGTCGAGCAGCCGCCAGATTCCTAGCGGATTCTCGTCTTTGAGCTCCTCCGGCAAGGTGGCCTGGGGGAAATCCTGGTAGCAGACCGGCCGCGCAAAGCGGAAGATCGCCTGGCTGCCGACCGAGGTGGACCGGCCGTCGCCGGTGGCGGGATAGGGTCCGCCATGCACCATGGCGTGGCAGACTTCAACTCCGGTGGGATAGCCATTGACGATCAGCCTGCCCGCCTTGCCCTCCAGAATCGCGATCAGGTCCGCGTGCTCCGCCAGATCGGCATCCGTCCCCTGCAAGGTCGCGGTGAGCTGGCCTTCCAGTGCGCGCGCCAGCTCGATCAGTTCCTCGCGGCCGGCATAGCGGACGATCACCGCGCTGGGGCCAAAGTTCTCCCTGGCCAGGGAGGGGTCGCTGAGCAGATCGTCGCCGTCGATCTCAAACAACGCCGGAACGCCCTGTGCGGGACCGGCATTGCCTTCTGCCAGCGTCTCAACCGCACCGTGCGCCTGACGCTCGGCCACTCCGGCGGAGTAGTTGCGGCAGATGGATACGCTCAGCATCGTCGCCGCTGCCGCCTGCTTGACCTGCGCCGCAAGCCCGGCGACCAGTGCGTCGGCATCCTCCGTGCGCGGCAAAAAGATCAATCCGGGTTTGGTGCAGAACTGGCCCACGCCCAGGGTGAACGATGCGAAGAGGCCATTGGCGATCTGCGCGCCGCGGCTGCGCAAGGCCTCGGGCAGAACAAAGAAAGGATTGACGCTGCCCATCTCCATGAAGGCGGGAATGGGCTCGGGACGCGCCGCGGCCAGTTGCATCAATGCTTTGCCGGCGGTCCAGGAGCCGGTGAATCCGACCGCTTTGACTTTGGGGTGCTGCACCAGGGCAATTCCAACTTCCGTGCCGGCGTCGAATAGCAAGGCAAAGACGCCCGCTGCCAGTCCGCAGGCTTGCACGCTGCGGCAGATCGCCTGGCCTACCAGTTCGCTGGTCCCCGGATGGGCGGGATGGGCCTTGACGATCACCGGATTGCCCGCCGCCAGCGCCGAGGCGGTATCGCCCCCGGCTACGGAGAAAGCCAGGGGAAAATTGCTCGCTGCAAAGACCGCAACCGGGCCCAGCGGACGCAGCATGGAGCGAATGTCGGCGCGAGGCATCGGCTGGCGGCCGGGTTGGGCGGGATCGATGTGCGCCGTCACCCACGACCCTTCTTCGGCGACCTGGGCAAAAAGCCGGAGCTGGCCGACGGTTCTGCCTACTTCGCCCTGCAGGCGCTTCACCGGCAACGCCGTCTCGCGATGGGCGCGATCCACCAGATCCGCCGCGATTGCCTCGATCTCCGCGGCGATCAGGCGCAGGAAACGGCCCCGTTCCCGGCCGGAGAGCTTGCCGTAGCTGGCGAAGGCCTCTTCCGCCAGTTGAACGGCCAGATCTACGTCGGCAAGGGAGGCGGTATGAAAGACGGGATAGAGCGCAGCGCCGGTCACCGGGTCGACGCCTGAGAAAGCAGCCCCGCTGGCTTCGCGTGGCTGGCCGTTGACAAGGGAATATCCGCGGATCGTCATTTGCCGCAATTCTACCAAAGCCGTACTGCTGCAGAGGCGCGCCTTGAGCGACGGGAGCCGCTCCCTACGCCGGTTTGGACGCCCATGCGGGGACGGGCGTAGGATGGGCCTCGGCGGCACAGTTCGCCCGAAAGCCTGCACCACCCAAGGAAAACAAATGATCTGCAAAAGAAGACCGATCTTGCCTAGCGTGCTTTTGACCGCGGTTGTGTTGGCGTTTGCGTTGGCCGGCGTACATTCCGCGCATGTGCTGCAAAACCAAGCTGTCGCGGCCGCCGAGAGCCAGCCTGCGGGTGAGATTGAAAGGCTGGACCCCGCGCTGGCGGCGATTGTCCCTGCCGATGCGCGCGTCGAGCGGGTGGCCGGCGGCTTCAAGTGGACCGAGGGTCCCATCTGGATTCATGCCGGCTATCTGCTCTTTGCCGAGATCCCCAGCAACAGCATCCGCAAGCTGCTGCCGGAGGGCACGTTGAGCATCTTCCTGCAGCCCAGCGGATACACGGGCGTCGCGCCCTATGGCGGTCCCGAGCCGGGCTCGAACGGCATGACGCTGGACCACACCGGCCGCCTGACTGTAGCCGGCCACGCCCTGCGCAGCGTCTGGCGGCTCGAATCGATGGATGCCAACGGCCCCAAAACCGTGCTCGCGGATTCCTATGAGGGGAAGGCGCTGAGCAGCCCCAACGATCTGGTTTACCGCTCCGACGGCTCTCTGTATTTCACCGACCCACCTTACGGACTGCCTACCCAGGGCGACCGGGACCCGGCCAAGCAGTTGCAGGTCAATGGCGTCTACCGCATTCCCGCGGCGGAGGCGCAAAAGCCGGGAGCAGCACCCCAGCGCGCGCAGCTTCAGTTGCTCATCAAGGATCTTCCCCGCCCCAATGGGATTGCCTTTTCGCCGGACGAGAAATACCTCTACGTCGACAACACCGAGCCCCGGAAGCTGTGGATGCGCTATCCGGTGCTGAAGGATGGAACATTGGGCAAGGGTGAAATCTTCTTCGACGCCACCAGCGACCATCGCACCGGCGCGCCGGACGGAATGAAGGTCGACCAGGCGGGCAACGTCTACAGCGCCGGGCCGGGCGGAATCTGGATCTTTTCCCCCTCGGGCAAGCATCTGGGCACCATCCTGCTGGCGCACAGCGCGGGCAATCTGAACTGGGGCGACGCCGACGCCAAGACGCTCTACATTACCGACAGCGGCGAAATCCTGCGCATCCGCCTGAAGATTCCCGGCGTGCGGCCCTGAGGGCTGGTGTATTCGATTCGTCTTTTGCTGGCCCTGGCGGTGGTGGTGCTCTTCCCGCCGGCGCGGCTGGTTCGCGCGCTTCGATCGATTCTCCCCTCCAGCGCATCGCCTCGACTTCCTCAAGGAGATACGATAGCGTCAGTCCTGGCTGCGGCGATCCCCGCCGGCTTTCGTCCAATGGATTGAGGAGAGATTCATGCGCCGTCTTGCGCCGTTCGCACTGACATTGCTGCTGGCCCTGCCGTTGGTTTTGGCTGCCCAGAGCGCTGCGCCCGACCAAGCCAGCGCCAACAACGCCCGTCAGGCCCGCGCCGCGCTCGACGCCATGGTGCAGGCCCTGGGCGGTCCGGCCTGGCTCAATATGAAGGAACAGACCCGCGTAGGCCACGTGGCCGCTTTCTTCCAGGGGCAGCCCAGCAGCGGCACCACGCTCTTCTACGAGTTCCACGCCTGGCCCGACCGCGACCGCGTCGAATACACCAAGCACCGCGACGTGGTGCAGATCTACGACGGCCATCAGGGCTGGGAGGTCACCTATCGAGGCAAGAAGCCGCTGCCGCAGGAGCAGGTCGACGACTTTCTTCGCCGCCGCGACCACTCCATCGAGACCGCCGTCAAGCGCTGGCTCAACGATCCCCGCACCATTCTCATCTACGAGGGACAGCACCTGGCGGCGCGGCACTTGGCCGAGCAGGTCACGCTGATCTCTGCCGAAAACGAAGCCGTCACCATCCTCATGGACGTGCAGACCCATCTGCCGCTGCGCCGCACCTTCCAGTGGCGCGACCCGGTCTACAAAGACAAGAATCTCGACGCCGAGGAGTACGACGACTACCACGTCGTCGATGGCTTCCCCACGCCCTTCACCACCACCCGCTTCAAGAACGACGAGATGGTCAGCCAGCGTTTTCTCGACCACGCCGCCTACAACCAGAACCTCGACGCCGATTTCTGGAACGCCGACGCCACTGAGCACCGAATCAAGAAGTGAAGGCAGCGCTGGTTGGCGCGTAGTTCTTTGACGGTGTGAAGTGAGATCTCCCCGGTCTCAAAATCGAGACCGGGGGCACCCCCGATTGAAAGGGTGGCCCAAAACGCGCAGAATTGGCGCTGGGCTTACTGAATCACGGCGATCTTGGCGCGCTTGCCGAGGCGGACGACGATGCGGGCGGGCAGCGAATCTACCGAAACAAGGGCGCCCACGGCGCTTTCGCCATCCAGCTTGACGGCCTTTTCTGCGATCTTGCGATTGGCTTCCGCTCCGCTGGCGGCCAGGCCCAGGTGCACCAGCAGCTTGGGCAGGCGAATCTGTTTGGGCTCCGCCCCTGCCACATCGGCCAGAGAGATCGCAACCTCTTCGAGGTCTTCGGCTTCGCCCTTCTGCTGGAACATCTTGGCCCAGTTTTCGTCGGCGCTCTGGGCGGCTTCCGCGCCATGGAAGTCGGCTGTAATGGAGCGGGCCAGCCGTTTCTTGGCCTCCATCGGGTGCAGTTTTCCCGCCGCCACGTCGGCCTTGAGCGCTTCAACATCGGAGCCGCGCAGGTCGGTCAAAAAGAGAAAATACTTCCACATCAATTCGTCGCTGATGCTCATCAGCTTGCCGTACATCTCGGCGGGGGGCTCGTTGATGCCGATGGCGTTATTGAGGGATTTGGACATCTTCTGCACGCCGTCCAGGCCTTCGAGAATCGGCGTCATCAGCACGATCTGCGGCTTCTGGCCATATTGGCGCTGCAACTCGCGGCCGCAGAGCAGGTTGAACTTCTGGTCGGTGCCGCCCAGTTCGACGTCGCACTCCAGGCAGACCGAGTCGTAGCCCTGCATCACGGGATAGAGAAACTCGTGCAGGCTGATGGGCTGCTCGGCCTCGTAGCGCTTGTGGAAGTCGTCGCGCTCCAGCATCTGGCTGACGGTAAAGCGCGCGGCCAGGCGGACGGTGTCTTCATAGCCTAGCTTGCCCAGCCACTCCGAGTTGTAGCGGACCTCGGTGACGCTCTCATCGAGGATCTTGAAGACCTGCGCCTTGTAGGTTTCGGCGTTGGCGTCGATCTGCTCGCGGGTCAGGGGTTTGCGAGTCACGTTGCGGCCGGTGGGGTCGCCGATCAGCGAGGTGAAGTCGCCCACCAGAAAGATCACTGTGTGCCCCAACTGCTGAAAGTGGCGCAGCTTGCGCATGAGCACGGTGTGGCCCAGGTGCAGATCGGGCGCGGTGGGGTCGAAGCCCGCCTTGATGCGCAGGGGACGGCCGGTTGTGCGGCTCGCTTCGAGGCGCTCGCGCAGGTCGCTGACGCGGATGATCTCCGCCGCGCCCTTCTCGAGCAGATCCATCTGTTCGTCTACGGGTAAGAAGGTGCTCATGTCGTCTCCCAGTATAAAGTCCGGGGCCTGACACCCGGCTGAGGTTTCATTCCCAAGTGCTTCCATGCCGGCGTTCTACTGGCTGCCATGATTAAAAGGATTCAATGCGATGAAGTCGCGAAAAATGTTGGCCTTCACGCAGGGATTGTTCAATCGGTAGGTGGAGGCCGTTGCGCCTCCGGCGCGGTGGAAATCGGAGCCAATCTCTTCAGTTCGGATTCATGCGTTTGCCCTGCTGCAAATCCGCGCCGCCCGCATACACGCGATTGATTCCTGCTATACTTCGCAGCAAGAGGGAATCGGCTATGAGGCTGCGGCTTCAAACCAGAACGCTTGCGATCTTTGCCCTGCTGGCAATCGCTGTGGTTCTGTTTGCGCTGCTGGTTCCTCACGGGCACGCCACTGGCGCAAACGACTGGCTGGCCATGCTGCCCATCCTATTTGTGGGCCTGATCTCCCCGCTCAGCCTGCTCCCGCGGCTGGCGGTTTGCACTGCAAGCCGCGTTCCCGACGCACCGCTCCTGCCCGCATCCTTCCAGCGCCCGCCTCCCTTCCGTCGCGTTTAATCCCGTCCAATACGACCTTTGCGCCCCGCCGCCTTGGCGGCTCTGCGCCCATGGTCGGTGCATTCACGGTTTTGCGCGCAATTTGGAAGGATCATCATGCATCTCGATCTTCTGTCGTTGAGCGCTTCGCTGCTGGCGGGCGCTCCGTTTTTAATCATTTTTGCGATCTCTATCGACTACCATCGCCGCCGAATTTTCTGGCGTCGTCAAAAGAAACGGGGCCGGAACCCAGGTTTTTGCCCCTCCGCCTTCGCTCTGGGGGCAGCGTTGCAATTCCTTGCCGTCTTTTATCGCCCCAGCGTGGACTATGCGATTGAAGCACGGGAGAAGGTCCGGGAGGAGGAAGACGATTCTGGCGGCCCTGAGCCGGGGCTGCACGGCCTGCGCCACTTTTTGCGGCGCATCCGCCGCGGCGAGCCGGTGGGCGATCTGGTTCTGCGCTTGTGAGAGGGGGATGAATTCTGCGCCCTGAAGCCCGCCTGACCCGTCCATTGGCCCGGCGGAATCTCAAAAACGAGGCGTTGCAGGTGCAGCGCCATTTACACTGGTAGACGGAGAATACTGTGTTTTTCGATAAGGCTCTTACAAAGATTTTTGGAACGGCAAACGATCGCGTCCTCAAGCGGCTTTGGCCTGTGGTGGCTGCCATCAGCGAGATGGAGCCGGAGATTCAGCAGCTTACCGACGAGCAGTTGCGGGCCAGGACGGCCGTCTTCCGTGCCCAGATCGCGGCCAGGATTGAAGGCCTCAGCGATCGCGACGAGATCAAGGCCGCCGAAAAGGCGGCGCTGGACGAGTTGCTGCCCGAGGCCTTCGCCGTAGTGCGCGAGGCCGGATGGCGCGCCGTGCAGATGCGCCACTTCGACGTGCAATTGATCGGCGGCATGGTGTTGCACTCGGGCAAGATCAGCGAGATGCGCACCGGTGAAGGCAAAACCCTGGTGGCCACGCTGGCCTGCTATTTGAACGCACTGGCCGGCCACGGCGTGCATGTGGTCACGGTCAACGACTATCTGGCCAAGCGCGACGCCGAGTGGATGGGCAAGATCTACGAGTTTCTCGGCCTGACCGTGGGCGTCATCGTTCACGATCTGGACGACGGCGAGCGCCGCGCCGCCTACGCCGCCGACATCACCTACGGAACCAACAACGAATTCGGCTTCGACTACCTGCGCGACAACATGAAGTTCGAGTTGACCGATTGCGTGCAACGCGGGCAGTACTACGCCATTGTCGACGAAGTTGACTCCATCCTCATCGACGAAGCCCGTACACCGCTCATCATCAGCGGCCCCACCGATCAGACCACCGACAAATACGCGCGGGTGCGCGCCATCATCCCCAAGCTGGAACTGGGCGAGGAGATCGAAGAGGGCGAGGTCAAGCGGCTCACCGGCGACTACATCGTCGATGAGAAGCAGAAGACCATCGGCGTCACCGACGAGGGCTGGATCACCATCGAGAAGGAACTGGGCATCGACAACATTGCCGACGCCGAGAACTGGGACCTCAAGCACTACGTCGAGACCGCCATCAAGGCCCACGCGCTCTATAAGCGCGATGTGGACTACGTGGTCAAGGACGGCGAGGTGCTGATCGTCGACACCTTCACCGGCCGCCTCATGCCGGGCCGCCGCTGGTCGGACGGCCTGCATCAATCCATCGAGGCCAAGGAAGGCGTCAGCATCCGCAAGGAAGACCAGACGCTGGCCACCATCACATTCCAGAATTACTTCCGCCTCTACAACAAGCTGAGCGGCATGACCGGCACCGCCGAGACCGAGGCCGCCGAGTTCGAGAAGATCTACAAGCTGGAGATTGTGGTCATCCCCACCAACAAGCCCATGCTGAGGATCGAGAACCCCGACGTCGTCTACCGCACCGAGAAGGAAAAGTACAAGGCGGCGGCCGACGACATCATGACGCTGCACGAGAAACAGCAGCCAGTACTGGTCGGTACGACTTCCATCGAAAAGTCGGAACGGCTCAGCGGCATCCTGCAGCGCAAGGGCGTGCGCCACGTCGTTTTGAACGCCAAGTTCCACGAACGCGAGGCGGAGATCGTGGCCCAGGCCGGGCGCTTGGGGATGGTGACCATCGCCACCAACATGGCCGGCCGCGGCACCGATATTCTGCTCGGCGGCAATCCCGACTTCATGAGCCGCCAGGAGCTGGTCAAGAAGGGACGGGCGAGAGCCATCAGCGTGGCCGAGGGGGCCATCAATCCCATGGCCCCGGCCGGATTCCAGCGCTTCTACTATCAGGGCCAGGAGTTCGAGGTCTCCGATCCCGACTGGACCGAGGTCAACGCGGTCCACGCCGAGGCGGCACGCCAGGAGCACGACCAGGTGGTCGAGGCCGGCGGCCTCTTCATTCTCGGCACCGAGCGCCATGAGTCCCGCCGCATCGACAATCAGTTGCGCGGGCGCGCCGGCCGTCAGGGCGATCCCGGCGAGTCGCGCTTCTATCTCTCGCTTGAAGACGATCTCATGCGCATCTTCGCCAAGCAGTGGGTAAGCACACTCCTGGAGCGGCTGGGCATGGAAGAGGGCGTGCCGATTGAGTCGCGCATGATCTCCAACCGCATCGAGGGCGCGCAGAAGGCAGTCGAAGCGCAAAACTTCGAGAGCCGCAAACACCTCATCGAGTACGACGATGTGATGAACAAGCAGCGTGAAGCCGTCTATGGCCTGCGCCGCAAGCTGCTCGAAGGCGTCGAGCAGCGCGAAATGATTCTGGAGGATTACGTCGGCGGCATTCTCAGCAGCGCTCTCGACGAGTTCTGCGCCGAGACCCTGCGTCCCGAGCAGTGGAACATCAAGGGCCTGGACGAGAAACTGCAAGGTCAGTTTGGCCTGAAGATTCTTGCCGCGGGGATCAAGCCGCTGGAACTGACCCGCCACGAGTTGGGCGAGAGCATCTTCGAGAAGCTCTCGGCCGAGTACGAGGCCAAGGAGAAGATCCTTACTTCCACCACCATGCGCTATCACGAACGCATGGTGATGCTGAGCGTGATCGACGGCCTGTGGAAAGACCACCTGCTGGCCATGGATCACCTCAAAGAAGGCATCGGGCTGCGCGGCTATGCGCAGCAGGACCCGCTGGTGGCCTACAAGCGCGAGTCCTACGACATGTTCGAAGCCATGATGCTGAAGTTCCAGGAAGACACCTGCCGCTTCCTCTTCCGCATGCAGATTCTGGGACCCGACGGCCAGCCGGTGAACGCGGCGCCAGAAGGCCTGGTGCGGCGAGAAGTGCCCAAAGCTCCCGCGGTGGCCAGTTCTCTTCGTCCTCTCTCGCAAGACGAGGCGCCCCGCGAGATTGCCATCAACACCCGTCAGCCCTTGACCACCATCGATGCGCTGGAGAAGGAATTCCAGCGCAAGAAGCAGCGGGAACTGGCCGCGGCCAGCATGGCCGGCGCGGGCGAGGCCAGTCAGCCCGTGCAGCGCCGCACCGGCGAGAAGGTAGGCCGTAACGATCCCTGTCCCTGCGGCTCCGGCAAGAAGTACAAAAAGTGCCACGGCGCAGAAAAGTAACCCGGCAACAATCCAAAAAACAAAAACAGCGCAGGGGGCGGGAACTCATCCCGCCCCCTGCGCTCTTCCGGTCCAGGGTCATGGTAGATACAGATTGAGTGCGCCGCGCAGGGAACTCCTCCATGCGCCGCAAACGCCGGCGTACGGTGGGGTTCAGGCGCGTCGAAGAGGGGACTCTCCCCACCGCGCGCAAGGAGCAGGTTCGTGAGCCCCATGCTGTGGTTCACGCAGGGCTTTCCTGGCGTTGCTCCAATTGCAGCGTTTTCGGGCCTTCACATCCGCCAGCCGGGCAGGTTCCTGAAGCGGTCCTCGAGCACTTTCGCAAATCCTGCAAATCGCAGAGATTCACACGGTTTGCGAAAAAGCTCGGGATCTTCCGTCTTAGCCGGCCAGGTTGAAGTGCAATTCCACTTCCATGGTGGACGGGCCATCTCCCGCCTCGTATTTCCATTTGCGCACGGCATCCTCGGCGGCCGGGGCCAACATGCGGTTGCCTTCCAACGCCTTGACCTCGGTAACCGATCCGCCGGCATCGACGGTGACTTGCAGTTTGACCGAGCCGCTGATCTTCATGCGCTTGGCCATCTCGGGATAGGCCGGGGGAACGCGGGATTTGACGGCGCGGTCGGCGGCGTGGGCGGGCAAGGCCAGGGCCAGCAGAAGGGTGACGGCGGATGCTTGAATCAGTCTGGCGAATGTCGTGCAGATAGCGTGGGAATGAGTGGTACTGCAATTTGTGCTCATGAGTCCTCCATCTTTACAGCTTGCACAGTGGATTTATCGGCGATTGCTTGACAAGCGTTAGGGTTTCTTAATCCCATTTTTGTGGTATACAAGCCCCTGCCTGTGCAGAACCGGCTGGCCGCCCCATCCTGCCGCAAGATTGACCGGGTATTCAGAGCATCTTCTGCCAGATAGGAAGACGAAGCCGGGCTGCGGCACAGGACAAACGCAGGAACATCGCCGTCGGAAATCGGTAAAGACATTGAAAGGGCAAGACTTAAGTCGCACTCTTTCAAAATCCCCGGTCCCGCGCATTTTCTTATTGGGAAGCTGCGAAATTGAGAATGACCTCCTCGGTGGTTTCAGCGGGGCCGGCCTCGAACTTCCACTTGTGCACGGCGTCTTCAGCGGCGGCAGACAACATGCGGTTGCCCTCCAACGTCTTGACGGCGGTTACCTTCCCCTCGGCATCGACCGTGGCCTCTACCCTGACTGTGCCGGTAATCCTCATACGCTTGGCCATCTCGGGATAGAGCGGAGCCACGCGCGATTTGACGGCGCGGTTTGCCGCCAGTGCGGGCAGCGCCAGCGCCACAATCAAGGCCAGCGTCAGAGCCTGGATCAGTCTATAGAGAGTTCCTCGAGAGGTGAGAAAACGGTCATTTTCTCCATTCCTTTTCATGATTTTTACCCCAACACCTGCTTGGTGTTAAGAGGTTATCGGCAAGAGAAAACTCGATGTGAGGAATATTTAAGAGTTGTGAAGAATTTGCGGTGCGGGGTGAAAAGCTGCGAACCGAAATGGTCCAAAAACGAGAAGGAGGCGCTTATTGCGCCCCCTTCGCTCATCCATTCAATGATTCCAGCGTCCGCCTGCCGCTCAGGGCAGGCGCGGAAAGTCGATGCTGACCTCTTCGGTGGTCGATGTGGAGCCGGGTTCGAACTTCCATTTGCGCACCGCGTCTTCGGCGGCCACCGCCAGCAAGTGAGCGCCATCGAGCGTCTTGACGGCTGTAACTTTACCCTCCGCGTCCACGGTAACCTCGACCTTGACCATGCCGGAGATCCTCATGCGCTTGGCAATCTCGGGATAGACGGGAGGCACACGCCATTTAACCGCACGCTCATCGGCCGCCCGCGCGGGCGCGGCGAGCAGAAGGGCCAGCCCAAGTACGGCCACCGGGGTGATTTTCAAAGCGAGATGCGCCAAAAAGTGGGTCGAATGCTCTGTGCTCGGTGTCTTCATCTCTCCTCCTGGAGTCGGAAAGCAAATGCAACAGGTACAGTAACCTCATCGGCGGAGAAACGCCGAACAATGTTAAAGTTCGTTAAGAATCCGTTAGCCTGCGAACTTTGGAGTAGAACGGAAGGAATGTTGCTGCGGTCTTGCCTCTGTGCGAGGGCTGGGTTGTGGTCTGCCCGTCGGATGCGGTTAAAACCGGGTGAGAAGGGCAGGGGAGGCCAGTGGCCTCCCCTCGCATGGTTCACCCAGGATGGGTCCTGCACGGAGCAGCGGAACAGGTCTTACGAAACAGGTTAGTTGAGAGCGAAGTGCAGTTCCACCTGCACCGTCGAGGTGCCGGCGCCGGGGACGAACTTCCAATGGCGGACGGCCTCTTCGGCGGCGGCGGTGAGCATACGATTGCCATCGACAGCCTTGGCTTCCTTGACCACGCCATCGGCGTCGACCGTGGCTTCGACCTTGACGGCGCCGGTGATCTTCATGCGCTTGGCCATCTCCGGATAAACAGGTGCGACCCTGGTGCGGATTTCGCGCTCATCGGCGGCGCGGGCGGGAATCGTCAGCACCACGACGAGTGCCAAGGCAGCGGCCTGAAAGAGCCTTACCGCGGTGTGCCGCACGCTGATACCGGTAAGGCCAAAGTGAATGGGGTTCATGGATACTCCTAGGGATTATCGTTTTACTTACTCTAGTTATCGACGAATTGGGTACTAATATTAATTTTTGTTCATTACTTGTATCGCAATACGGTACTTTATGAGAAATCCCTCAGAATCAAGGGGAACCGCGCCGGGGAACGGTTTTGAATCTGACTCAATCTGCCGCAGACCCATCGAGGCAGGCCCGGCCCGGATGGTTCAGGCCGCCGCGCCTCCGCCGATCGCCGCGAAGGTCAGATCTTCGGCGGCGCTATGGTGCTCTTCACGCCACTCTTCGAAGAGGCGGCCGTAGCTGAGGGTGATGTACTGGCTGCGTTCGACGCCCAGGCGGGCGGCGGTGCGGTCGATCCAGGCGGGCGCGCCTTCCAGTTCGGCGTAAACCCCGATGGGGGTCTCGTCGAGCACGCAATGGCCCTCGCCATCGGACCATTCCGTGCGGAATTTCTCATAGCGGAAGGCGGGAACCAGTCCCAGGGAGAGGAAGATCTCGGCCAGCAGGGCCCCGTCGGCGACCTCGGTTTCAGTTTCGATGCGGTGCTTGTGAGGATCGCCCTCGGCGTTGAGGCCGCTGTCGGCGGCGGGAGGCCGCTTGTGGGTCACGGTCCAGCGGCCATTGTAGCCGCGAATGCGCAGGATTTCGGTGCGGGCGCGCATCTCCCGTCCGGGGGTGTCGTAGAGTGTGTTGGACTCGAAGGAGCGTGGCGTTTGCAGGTGGAAGCCCGCCTCCGCCAACCGCTGGCTCAGCGCAGCGGCATCGGCAACGCGGAATTTGATCTCGGTTTCGATGGCCATGGGTAAAAACGAGTATACAGCGCAAGCTCAGATCGATTGCCGCGCGGTTCCTGGTATCCCGCCGGCGCACCCTGCGCCTTCCCGGTTCCTGCTATCCTTGTAGGGTGACGTTACGCCTATTCAGCAAAGGACTTGCGGCCCTGGCGCTGCTTTTGCCCATGGCCCTGACGGCCTGCCACAAAGAAGAGCAAGCGGTGGTGGGCGCAGCCCAGAACGCCGTCAGCGCCGAGCAGAAGGCCCAGCAAGCCGCCCAGACCGCCGCCGCCGTGCGCGACAGCCAGCGCGCCCAGTTGGAGCGCATCCCCCTGCCCACCAAGAGCCTGTACATCAATATCAAGGACGCCAACGCCTGGGCCAATCCCTTCCTCAGCGTCGAGGCCGATTCGATTCTCCTGCGCACCAGCGACGGTGGCGTCGATAAGCCTGCCGACAAGTCCGGCCCTCACCGCCAGCAGGCGGAGGTAAACCCCGCCAACCTGATCGCGACGCTGGTCGCCTTGCCGCCCGCTGCCTGGCGTTACGGCCGGGTGGTGGCCGTGGCCGAATCCCCGCAAGCCAATCCCAAGGACCGCCCCAAAGTGCGCCGCAACGTCGAGGCCGCCATTCAACAACTCAACGATCTGGGCATCGTCTACGAGGAGTGGCCGGCAAAATAGGCGAGGGCAAACGCATCTTAATTCCGCTGCCATACCAGTTTTGGATTGCGAATCGAAACAAAGGGTAGTTTGGGGAGGGAGCAGGGGCCATTTTGCAACTGCGAGCAGAGACCCGAGGCTAAAGCCTGTCGTTTTTGCCGCTGCTTCAGGGGTCTGAAGACCCCTGCTCCCTCCGCAAAAAACAAACAAAAGCCAAGGTGACAACTGTTTCACTCGGAAAACGGCCGATCGATTAAGATGCGTTTGCCCGGCAAAATAGGCTCCTCTGCTGCTGCGATGATGTAAAAACGCGTTATGCTTCCAAGCGTGACCACTCCCTCGATCTCAGAACTTCGCAACCAGCCGCCGCTGGAGCATGAGCGCTTTGCCGCGCATCGTGAATTGGAGGCCTGTCTCAAGGCCACTCTGCGCGGCGAGGTGCGCTTCGATTTGGGATCGCGTGCGCTCTATGCCGCCGACTCCTCGAACTACCGGCAGATGCCCATCGGTGTGATCCTGCCCCGCGACGCCGCCGATGTCGAGGCCGCGCTGGTGGCCTGTCGCGCGCTGGGCGCTGCCGTGCTTCCCCGCGGCGCCGGCACCAGTCTGGCCGGGCAATGCGCCAATGTCGCCGTGGTCTTCGATTTCTCTCGATACATGCACAAGTTGCTGGAGATCGACCCTGCGGCGCGGCTGGCCACGGTCGAGCCGGGGATTGTGCTGGACCGCCTGCGCGAAGCCGCCGAAGTTCACCATCTGACCTACGCCCCCGACCCGGCCACGCACAGCCGCTGCACCCTGGGCGGCATGATCGGCAACAACAGTTGCGGTGTGCACGGCCTGCTGGGCGGCAAGGTGGCCGACAACGTCGAGTCGATGGATCTGGCGCTCTACGACGGCACGCGCATGACCGTGGGCCGCACCAGCCCCGAGCAGCTTGCCGCGCTGATCCGCCAGGGCGGCCGTATAGGAGAAATCTATACCGGGCTGGCCCGCCTGCGCGACCGCTACGGCGCGTTGATCCGCGAGCGTTTCCCGCGCATTCCCCGCCGCGTCAGCGGCTATAACCTCGATGAGCTGCTGGACGAGAACGGCTTTCACGTGGCCCGCGCTCTGGTGGGCTCGGAGGGAACCTGCGCTACTCTCGTTCAGGCCACCTTGAACCTAAGCGCCAGCCCGCCCTTCCGCGTGCTCACCGCACTGGGCTTCGCCGACGGCTTTCTGGCCGCCGATGCCGTTCCCCTGGCGCTGGAGCATGGGCCGATTGGCCTGGAGGGCTTCGACGGCATGTTGGTCGACTTCATGCGCCGCAAGGGACTCGCTCTCGGCGATCTGCCGTTGCTCCCGGCCGGCAGCGGCTTCCTGCTGGTCGAAATGGGCGCATGGGACGCGGTCGAGGCGCAAGTCAAGGCGGAGGCGCTCGTGCGCGCCGCCCAGAGTTGGCCGCAGCAACCCTCGGCGTGCATTTACGACGCTGCCCAGGCGGCTTTCGTGTGGAAGGTGCGTGAGTCGGCGCTGGGCGCAACGGTCTTTGTCCCCGGCGAGCCGGAGGGCTGGGAGGGCTGGGACGATGCCGGGATTCCTCCGGCGCACCTGGGCGCTTATCTGCGCCGGGTCACCGCCCTGATGAGCGAGTACGGCTACCGCAGTCCGCTCTACGGCCACTACGGACAGGGCTGTGTGCACATGCGCATCAACTTCGACTTTCGCAGCGAAGAAGGCCTGGGCCGCTTCCGTGAGTTCATCGACCGCGCCGCCGACCTGGTGCTCGGCTTTGGCGGTTCGCTCAGCGGTGAGCATGGCGACGGCCAGGCCCGCGCCGCGCTGCTGCCCAAGATGTTCGGCCCCGAGCTGATGGGGGCCTTCCGCGAGTTCAAAGCGCTCTGGGACCCGCAAAACAAGATGAATCCAGGCAAACTCGTCGATCCCGTGCGGGTCTACGATCCGGTCGAAAACCTGCGTCACGGCCCGGCACCTGCGGTGCGGCAGACAGCTTCGCCCCTGCCGCGCCAGGCACCTGCGGTGCGGCAGACGCCTTCGGCCCTGCCGCGCCAGAAAGAAGGCGCGGGATTGGATATTCTCGCAAATCGCGCGCAAGGAGCCGGATTCGAGACCCACTTTGTCTTTGCCGCCGACGGAGGGTCGCTGGAGCGCGCCACCGAGCGTTGCGTAGGTGTGGGCGCCTGCCGCAAGGCCGAGGGCGGGGTGATGTGTCCCAGCTACCGCGCCACCGGCGAGGAGAAGTATTCCACTCGCGGTCGCGCCCGCCTGCTCTGGGAGATGCTGGCCGGGGCGCTGCGCCAGGAGGGATTCAAGAGTCCGGCGGTCTACGACGCTCTCGACCTCTGCCTCAGTTGCAAGGCCTGCAAGACGGAGTGTCCTGTGCAGGTGGACATGACCGCCTACAAGGCCGAGTACCTGGCCCAACACTACAAGGGCCGTTTGCACCCCCTGCACCACTACATCTTCGGCTTTGCCGACCAGCTGGCCCGCTGGGGAGCTCTGACCCCGGCCCTGACCAACGCCCTGCTCACCGGGCCCATCACCAGCCCGCTCATCAAGCGCATCGTCGGCGTCGCCCCGGAGCGAACTTTGCCCAAACTGGCGGCCAAGAGCTATCAGCGCCAGCGCACAGCAGCTTTAAAGGCTGCGGGCCTTGGGAAAGGCTCGAATTTGAAGGGTACGGGCTTCAACCTGAAGAGTTCGGGCTTCAGCCTGAAGGGTACGGGCTTTAGCCTGAAGGGTACGGGCTTTAGCCCGTACATTGACCCAGAGAAAAAGAAAGGGGCTTCAGCCCCTGAGGCAACGCCGGCTGAGCCAATTGCCGTACGTCAATCCAACCCCGTCTCAGCGCCCGAAGGGCGGTCTGCCACACCGCAGGTGGTGCTGCTATGGCCGGATTCCTGGAACAACTACTACCATCCGCAGACGCTTCTTGCCGCTGAGTCGGTCCTGACCCAGGCGGGTTTCCGGGTTGAGACGCCGCACGGGCACTTGTGCTGTGGCCGTCCGCTCTACGACTTCGGGCTGCTCATTGCCGCTCGCAACTATCTGGCCACAGTGCTCGAGCGTATGGCCCCGCAGATCGACGCCGGTATGCCCTTCATCTTTCTGGAGCCGAGCTGCGCCAGCGTCTTCAAGGACGAACTGCCCGAGCTGTTTCCCGACGATCCGCGCGCCAAGCGCCTGAGCGCGCAGGTCTGGCTGCTGGCAGACTGGCTGGCCGCCAAAGCGCCGGAGTGGGCCACGGGCCGCCTTGCGGGAATGAAAATTCTGCTCCACGGCCATTGCCACCATAAGGCGGTCTTTGGCGGACCGGCCAACGAGATCGAGCTATTACGCCGGGCCGGGGCGACGGTTGAGCCGATTCAATCCGGCTGCTGCGGAATGGCCGGGCCCTTCGGCTTCGAGGCGGGTAAATTCGAGGTATCGAAGGCCATTGCCGGGGATGGCCTGCTGCCCGCCGTCGAGTCGGCAGCCGCCGAGACGTTGATCGTCGCCGACGGTTTCAGTTGCCGCGAACAGATTTCCCAGTTGGGCCATCGCCAGGCCCTCCATTTTGCCGAGGCTCTGGATAGCGGCGCAAACAAGCAACGCGGAGATTGATCGATTGTGAACACCTGGAGCCGCTGCAACTGCTTATACTGGTGCTGCGTCCAACAGATGGTATGGTAATGAAGTTACGGCGTGGCCGGTAGTGTATGCGGCCCTTGGAGTGAGTGGTTGATGCCTTGAAGATTTGCCGCGCAGTGGGATTTTTGTTACGCTCAGGCAACCTTCGGGCCCAGCGAAAGGAGAGACTTCGTCATGGCTGAAGAAAACAAGGTGTATGGATTGGCGTGGTTTTTGGCGGGACTAGGCGTGGGCGCTCTGGTGGGCATTCTGTATGCTCCCAAGAGCGGCCGTGAGACGCGCGAGGACCTGGTGAACGGGGCGCGCGAGGGAACCGAGTATCTGCGCAATCGCACCCGCCAGGCGGCCGAAGAGGTCAGCGCCCTGGTGGACAAGAGCAAGGAGCAGGTGGGTGAGTACGTCGAGCGCGGCCGTGAGGCCGTCGATCGCGGGCGCGCCCAGTGGGAGGAGTTTGTCGAGCGCGGCAAGCAGTTGGTCAGCGACCAGTCCACCCGCGTGGCTGCCGCTGTCGATGCCGGCCGGCAGGCGTATAAGACGAGTGAACCATCCGGAGAGCACTCCGAATTCTGATTCCCTCCGGCCGGCCGCGTCGCGGTCGAACCGGTAGAAGCATCGTCCGCTGCGCGGAACGGCATAAGAGAGGCCCCGGCCGTTCCTATGCCGTTCCCGCAGTGGATTGAGTGCACCCGGTGAGCGCAAAATGCTCGCCAGACCGATGTGGTTATACCCGAGATCGATTCCATGTTGAAACTCGACAATCAGACGTTGCTGTTAGCCTTCATCGCGGTGACTGGCCTGGCCGTGTTGCTGCAGGCCATGATCCTGCTGGCGATTTTTCTGACCATCCGCAAGGCGGCGCGCTCCATAAGCGAGCAGGCCGAGGATCTGCGCTCGTCGGTGATGCCAGTCGTTTACAACACCAGAGAACTGCTGACGCGCATGGCCCCCAAGTTGGAAGGGGCCGTCGAAGACCTGGCCCAGATTACCAACGGGCTCAAGGTGCAGACCTTCGAAGCGCAGTCTTCGATCGGTGAGGTGCTGGAGCGAATGCGCCGCCAGACCGCCCGCGTCGATGCCATGGTGACCGGTATCTTGAACAACGTGGATCGCGCCGGGCACTTTGTCAACGATGTCGTCACCAAGCCGGTGCGCCAGTTCTCCAGCATCATGGCTTCGGTCAAGGCCGTCGTCGAGACGCTGCGCGCCCCTGTCGCCCGGCCGCACTCCCGCGTCGACGACGACAGGGATAGATTCGTCTAAACGATCTTCCCCCGATGGGCGTCTTCTTCAAGGAGTGACCGAATCAGCTCTGGCGCCACAAAGAAGCTTGTTTTTTCTAAGCGGGGTATCTGCTTGACTCAAACTACCTCAATGTATTGTATTTACGTAGCCGCGCTCGATCTCGAAGTGCAACAAATCCATTTGGGATGATGTTGCATGGGAGTGCATTGCGAGCAGTTGAGTTTGTCAAAAGAAAGTAGAGCGACTTTGCCTAGTTAACCGTCAAGTATCTATTCCTGTAAATCAACAGATTGAATGCGAGAGATACCGGGAATTCCATTAACTATCTGTCAACTGCCGCGTATCAACTCATCCGCCGCACCCGCGGCTGCTTTCCAAAGGCTTTGTCAAAGGTGAGAACCGCACTTGCGCCGCCGGCAAAAGAAACCTCGGCAATCAGCAGATCGGCAAAGCCAACAGCGCCGGCGCGGGCTGCCGCCAGCGCCCTTTCGGCCAGCGCGCGGGATTCCACGACTATGCCATCCGTCGTGAAAATCTCCCCCAAGGTATCCAGCACCCGTTCCCGCTGCCATCGGCCACGGAGTACCCATGCCAGTTCCGCCAGAACGAGCAGGGGAACAAAGATACCGTCCGTCTCGCACGCCGCTTTGATAGCGGCGCGGGCCTTCCCGGACTGCACTGTATCGTCATCCAGATACGCACGCGCCCAGAGGTTCGTATCGGCGGCGATCATTACCATTTCCTCCGCGCCTTGGCTTCGTTCATTTCCTCAAAGGACATGAATTCTCCCGGCTTTCCGCGTGCGTCGGACATACGCCACAGGTCATCGACGGTGTAGCGGATAGGCTCCACCTGCACGGGGCCGCTCGCCGGGATGTGGAACCGGATACGGCTTCCTTTTTCGAGCCCGAGCCGCTTTCGCAACTCGCTGGGCAACGTAACCTGCCCCTTCGAGGTCACCGTGGCTTCCAAAGTCGTGGACGGTTTGCGAGAGGTCAATGCCATAATCGCTCCGCCTTACATTATAGGATGATTTGCCTTACATGAACAGGAGAGAATGGCCGTCCTGTCACAGGCTCTTTATCTTCGTCATCGGTCACGCCGCGCCTCGATCCATTGCGGCGGGCAGGCAATCCAGGTTCGCACTTTCTCTGGAGTGTGAATGTCTTCGAGTTCTTCCAATACAGAAGGCGGAAGAAGGACGCGGCCATAGAAATGAGCCAGTATGTCGATCTGCCCGATCAGGACGAGGTAAGGGAATCGTAAGGTTCATCAGGATTCACCTTCATCATAGAGAGATTCTTCTGCGAAGGCCCAAGAATCTCTTCCCGATTGGCAATTCCCGCAGGTTCAAACAATCCATCCGCCGCCCAGCACTTCGTCGCCGTCGTAAAAAACAGCCGACTGGCCGGGAGTGACGGCCCGCTGCGGCTCGTCGAAGCTGGCCAGCACTTCGTCCACTCCAGCCGGTTCCAGCCGGGCCCAGGCGGGTTCGTGGCGATGGCGGATCTTGATCTTCACCCGCATAGGCGCGGTCAGCGCGGGGATGGCGATCCAGTTCAGCCGCCGCGCGCGCAGGGTCGAGGTCGCCAGTTCGGCGTCGGCGCCCACGGTGACGCGGTGGCTCTCGGGATCGATCTGCAGCACGTAAAGCGGCGTGGGGCTGCTCACACCCAGTCCCTTGCGCTGCCCCACGGTGAAGTTCGAGATGCCCTCGTGGCGGCCCAGCACCTTGCCGCTGGCGTCGGTCAGCTCGCCTGCGGACGCGGGCATCTTTTCGCCCTGCTCCTGCAGATAGGCAGTGATGAACTGCTTGTAGTCGCCGCCGGGGATAAAGCAGATCTCCTGCGAGTCGGGCTTTTCGGCCAGCGCCAGTCCATTCTGACGGGCCAGTTCGCGCACCTCCGGCTTGGTCAGATGGCCCAGCGGGAAGAGGGTGTGGGCCAACTGCTCCTGGGTCAGGCCGAAGAGAAAGTAGGTCTGGTCCTTGGCCAGATCCGCCGGACGCTTGAGAATCCAGCGCTGGCGCTCGGGGTCGAACTCGTTGACCGCGTAATGGCCGGTGGCGATATGCTCGGCGCCGACGCTGCGCGCGGTCTTGAGCAACTGGTCGAACTTGAGGTGGTTATTGCACAGCGAGCAGGGAATCGGTGTGCGCCCGGCCAGATACTCCTCGACAAAGGGCCGCACCACGTCGCGCTCGAAGCGCTCCTCCTGGTTGACTACGTAGTAGGGAATGCCCAGCCGCTCGGCCACGCGGCGGGCGTCGTACACATCGTCCAAAGAACAGCAGCGTCCCGCCTTGGGCGCCTCGGGAATCCCCGCGTGGCCCGCCAGCCGGTTCTGGTTCCATAACTGCAACGTCAGTCCGACGACGGTTTCGCCTTGGCGCGCAAGCAGCGCCGCAACCGTCGAGGAGTCTACCCCTCCGGACATGGCGACGGCGATGGTTTCGGGCTTGGACATGAAATTCTCTCCGTAAGCGGAGTTAGCGCGGTTAGCGGAGTTAGCGCAGTTAGCGAAGTTAGCGCGGCTAGCGTTGTAAGCGGAGTTAGAAAACCTTCGAGCAACTCGCTGCTTTGAAAGGGCACGACTTCAGTCGTGCCCAAAGCGCTTCAAATTGGGGCGGGCTTTAGCCCCTGAGGGAAGGCATACCACCCCAACCAGTTCATTGAGGGGCGCGGATAACAGATGCAATGCCTGAGACACGACACTAACCCCGCTAACCCCGCTAACTCCACTAACTCCGCTAACTCCGCTAACTCCGCAAGCTACGCTAACCCCGCATTCCCGTTCGACTTACCCCGCCGTTCCCGCCATCGCCGGCGAAAGTTCGCGCAGGTGGCCGACGGCTGCGGGAAGAACCTCCAGCACACGGTCCACATCGGCCTTGGTTGCCATTTTAAGCAGACTGAGCCGCAGGCTGGCGCGGGCGCGGGCCTTGCTGACGCCCATGGCCAGCAGAACGTGGCTGGGCAGGGTTGCTCCCGACCGGCAGGCTGAACCTCCCGAGACAGCCACGCCCTTCAGGTCGAGAGCGATGACCAGCCCTTCGCTTTCCAGATCGTCGAACCAGACATTGGTGGTGTTGGCCACGCGGGGGACCAAGTTCGTCGATTCCCCGGTCCCAGAATCGGGACCTGGCGCACCCGATTCATGATCAACAAAAGATCTCGCTTCGCCCCTACGGGGAGCAAGATCAATAGGAGCATCTTTCCCAGGGCTGCACAGCGCTTGCCCTGGGCTATTCTCATGCCGCCCCTCCGGGGCGGATTGCTGCGCTGTGCCATTCACGCCGGTGCCGGGAATTCGCAGAATGCCGGCTTCCAGACGGTCGCGCAGCGCGGCCAGGCGGGTAAAAGTTCCGTCTTCCAGGCTGTGCATGGCCAGTTCCGTAGCCTTGCCGAGGCCCACGATGCCGGCCACGTTCTCGGTTCCGGCGCGGCGGCGGTGTTCGTGGCTGCCGCCCACCAGCAGCGACTCCAGCGGCGTTCCGCGGCGGACAAAAAGCGCGCCCACGCCCTTGGGCCCATGCATTTTGTGGGCGCTGATCGAGAGCAAATGGCAGCCGAAGTTCCGCATGTCCAGCGGAATCTTGCCCGCCCCCTGTACAGCGTCGATATGGAAGAAGGCGCCGGCTTCATGAGCGATCTTGCCGATCTCTTCCACAGGTTGCAGCACGCCGGTTTCGTTGTTGGCCAGCATGACGCTGATCAGCTTGGTGTTAGGGCGCAGTGCGGCGCGAATCGCCTCAGGATCGATCAGGCCGCTGGGCTGCGGATTCACGTAGGTGACGTCGACGCCGAACTGCTCCAGACGCTGCGCCGCCTGCAAGATCGCCGAGTGTTCGATGGACGTGGTTATGAGATGGTCGCCGCTGCGAAGCGTCCCAAAGAGCGCGGTGTTGTCGCCCTCCGTGCCGCCGGAGTTGAAGACAACCTCGGCCTCATGGCAGCCGAAGAACTCCGCCAGCGTCTCGCGGGCGCTCTCGATGGCGTTGCGCGCTTGCTGGCCGTCGAGGTGAATCGAACTGGCGTTGCCGAAGCGCTCCATCCAGAACGGGTGCATGGCTTCCAGCACCTCCGGCAGCAGCGGGGTGGTGGCGTTGGCGTCCATGTAAATGCGGTGCATCGCGCGCGGCTCCTCCATTTCGATTGTACGGGGAAGGAAGGCGGAGCTGCACCTGAAGGCGTTGGGCGTGCGGGGCGGCACGGGAAAACCGGCCGCCCTCGAAGAAGCTATTTGCCCGGCACCGAGGAGATGGCCGGAATCAGATTGAAGGAAGAGAAGGTCTTGGCCTGATTGGTGATCTCGTTGCGCAGTTCGAACCAGAGCTCGTTGGGGATCTTGAGGAACATCTCCACGATGCCGGGATCGAACTGGGTGCCGGAGCAGCGCAAGATCTCTCTACGGGCCTCGTCGAAACTGCGCGCCTTGCGGTAGGGGCGGTCGCAGGTGATGGCGTCGAGGGTGTCAGCGATGGCGAAGATGCGGGCGCCCAGGGGGATCGCGGTGCCGCAAAGATGGCGCGGGTAGCCGCCGCCGTCGTAGTGCTCCTGGTGAGAGTAGACGATCTCTGCCGCCTCGTCGAGAAAGGGGATCTTCCGCAACATGCGGAAGCCCAGTGCGCAGTGTTCGCGCATGATCTTCTCTTCTTCCGCGTTGAGCTTGGCGGGCTTGAGCAGAATGTGGTCGGGAATGGCCATCTTGCCAATATCGTGCAAAAAGGCTCCGCGGGCGATGACCTTGATCTGCCCGGGTAAGACGCCGATCGCCCTGGCCAGGGCGATGGTGTAGGCGGTGACCCGCTTGGAATGGCCCTCGGTCTCGGAATCCTTGAGATCCAGTGCGTCGCCCAGCGCTTCGAGCGTGATGTCGTAGGAGTGTTCCAGATCGTCGACGGCCTGGCGCAGCAACTCTGTGCGCGCCTGCACCGCTCTTTCCAGATTCTGCTGATAGTGGTGGCTCTCTTGCAGAGCATGGCGGCGGTCGAGAGCGCGGGAGACGGCGTCCAGAAGAAGCTGGCCGTCCAGGGGTTTGACCAGATAGTCGCAGGCGCCCCGGCGCATGGCGTCAACGGCCACGCTGAGGTTGTTCAGGGCCGTCACCATCACCACCGGCAACTCGGGGTACTGACGGCGAATGCGCTCCAGCAGGTCGATGCCGCTGCCGTCGAGCATCATCATGTCGGTCAATACCAGATCGACGGTCTCTCGATCGAGCATCTCCAAGGCGACGTGTCCACTCGAGGCAACGTGGACGCCGTATCCCTCGATCTCCAAAACGGAAGCGATCTGCGCCCGAGCCTGGGCTCCGCCATCGATCACCAGAATGCGCGCAACATGTTCTGCCGTTTCGATTGGGTCCATCATCGCCTCGCCGCGCGATGGCCGCGCGAGATCTTGTAGTTGTTCTGTCCTGCTGAATGCCAAACCGGGATCTCCCCTGTACTGCATTGGCCTGCCCGCTCGCCAAGAAGGTTGTTGAATGAAAACAAATCCCGGGCAGCCAACGTGGATGGGCACCATCGGAAAGAAAAACGCAGTTCATCTCCCTTGGGGGATATTCGTATTGTATGCACTCGTTTAGTACGCATACGAATGCAAACTTGTTCCGGTCATACAGACGGTTAATGCCACCTTTTAGTCAGAACTATTCTCCATCGGTGTAGTTACCATCGCCCAAAGTACCGTTTTCCCTTAGTCCCTAGCCCCTCGTTCCCTCTTCGCCGCGGCCCAGCCTTCTTTGGTGATCTGGCGGGCGCGGCCCACGGCCAGGGCGTCCGTTGGGACATCTTTGGTGATGCAGGAACCGGCCCCAATGTAAGCGCCGTCGCCGACCGCGACCGGGGCCACCAGCGTCGAGTCGCTGCCCACAAAGACGCGCTTGCCGATCAGCGTTTTGTGTTTATGCACGCCGTCGTAGTTGCAGGTGATGACGCCGGCCCCGATGTTGCTGCCTTCGCCCACCTCGGCATCGCCCAGGTAGCTGAGGTGGTTGGCCTTTGCGCCCTTGCCCAGGCGTGCTTTCTTGGTCTCGACGAAGTTGCCCACATGGGCCTCGACGCCGATCTCGCTGCCCGGCCGCAGGTGCGCGAAAGGCCCAATCTTGGCTCCGTTGTCGACCGTGCTCTCGGTCAGAATGCAGCTCTGGCGCAGCAGCACGCCGTCCCCCAGGGTGCAGTTCTCCACCACCGAGTAGGAGCGAATCACGCAATCCGAACCGATCCGCGTCGCCCCCCGCAACTGTACGAAAGGCTCGATGACCGTGTCCGGCCCCACCTCGACCCCGGCGTCGATGACGCAGGTCTCGGGCCGGAAGATGGTGACCCCCGCCGCCATCAGGCGGTTGGCGGTCGCCGCCCGCATCGTCGCGTCCAGGGCCATCATTTCGGCGATGGTGTTGGCGCCCAGCACTTCGTCGGCATCGGCGGCCTGGAGGGCGACGACTTTTTCCCCGGCAGCGACCAGCAGCGCCGCCACGTCGGTCAGATAGAGTTCGCCGTGGGCGTTGTTGGCGGTGAGCTTGCCGATCTGCTGCAACAGCGAGGCGGTGCGGAAGGCGTAAATGCCCGAATTGATCTCCCCGATCCCCTGCTGAGCGGCGGTCAGCGCCTTTTGCTCGACGATGGCCTCAACCTCGGGTGTATCGGGCGAACGGCGCACAATGCGGCCATAGCCCGTGGGGTCGGCGGGTGCGGCGGTCAGGATGGTCATCGCCGCCTGCTGCCGACGATGGAACTCCCCGAGCTGGCGGATCGTCTCAGCGCGGATCAGCGGCACATCGCCACTAAGGACCAAAATGTTCTCGTAGTCATGAATGGCAGCTTCGGCGCACTGAATGGCGTGGCCGGTGCCGCGCTGCTCGCTCTGGTCGACAAAGCGCACGCCGGTCGCCGCCACGGCGTCCAGCACCCGCTCGGCCTGGTGGCCGATGACCACATGGATGTCGTCCGGCGCCGCGATCTGGCTGGCGGCGGCGATGACGTGGCTCAGCAGCGGCTTGCCGCCGATCTCATGCAGCACCTTGGGCCGGCGGGAGTTGAGACGCGTCCCTTTTCCCGCCGCCATAATCACCACTGCCAGCTCTGCCTGCTCTTCCATGCCAGCTCCCGTTCAGAGATACAATCCCTCACCCATTGTAGCCCGCGCATGGAAACCCACTCTTCTCCGCTCGACGCCCCGGCGAATGCCTTCTGATTGCCTGGCGGCGCAAAAAAATGGGGGAGAAATTCTCCCCCCTTTGCCGATTTGGAGCAACCCCGTTCCCTTACCTTTTGTCCTTTTCCCTGTTTTCCGCCTTGGGAGCGGGTGCGGGGTGGGGTGCAGGAGCGGGCGCATGTTGCGCCGGAGCCGGGTGCGGCTGCGGTTGTGCGGCCGGATGTTGCTGAGGCTGAGGCGGCTGGCTGGGACGAGACTGCGGTTGCGGGCTGGGATAGGACTGCGGCGCCGGGCGTTGCTGCGGTTGAGCCTGTGGTTGCGCCATTGGATGGGAGATCTGGCCAGCCTGCGGCGGATGGCTTTGCGCGCCACCCTGATAGCCAGGAGCTGGAGCATTCATGCCGCCATGAGCCGCCGGCTGCACTGGCCGCACGGTTCCCGGCGCGTCGTGCATGGTTGCACCCAGCGGACGGGCCACCGCCAGATTCTGCGGCCGGCCTCCATTGTTCTTCACATAGGCGCCATGGTCGTTGCGTGCGGCCAGCATATGCTGCTGCTGAACGGGCGAATAGCCCATATGCTGTTCATGCTCGGCCATGCGCTCCTCGGGGCCGGCCTCGTGGCGAATGCCGCCCGGCCCGCCGTTGAAGGCCACGCGGCTGTCGCGTGAGACATACGAGCGTTCGACGATCTCGCGGTTAACGAAGGTGTTGTGAACGTAGCGCCCGTCGACATGCATGATGGCGGTGTTGTAGTGGAAGCCTCCCGGACGCCATTCGCCGCCCACAAAGCCGATGCCCATGTAGCCGAAGCCGTAGTTGACGCCGCCATAGTAGCCCACGTGGCGGCCCCAGTAGCCTTCATGCCACACAAACAGCCCGCCGGACCAGCCCCAGTAGCCGGGGGTCCACAACGCGCCCTCATACGGAGCCGGCACCCATGCGCCGGGAACCCAGTAGTAGCCATCCGGCCCGTAGGCCCAGTAGCCGGGGGTCCACATCAGGTCCGGTGCGGGGCAGAGCGGCTGCTCATAGACCGGCATCACCGGCGGAGCGAAGTTCACGCTGATAAAGACGCCCGCATAAGACGGCGCGGCGAGGACAAAAACAGCCAGCGCCAACAACAGCCAGCGCACGGAACGAGACAATCGCATGAGAAAACCCTCCTGATTTTTGAGCACGGCGAAAACAGTGATTCGATTGCGCACTCAGTCTACATTCTGGAAACCCAAACGGTCGGCGGAAGTTGCTCCATCGCTGCTTTTTCGTCCCCCAGAGCCTACCCACGGAGAAAAGAAAAGCCGGATCTGCCGCGGCGCGCCTTGCGGCGAACACTGCGACAGACCCGGCCGGGTGGCTGCGGATGCGCTTTAGTAACGGTAGCTGAGACCCATGCCCACGATATGGCGAGCCTCAAGATTCACCGGCACGTTGACCACCGCGGGATAAGGAGCAGGCAAACCAGTCGCGGTCGGAATCGCACCGATAATGCCTGCCACCTGGCCAACGCCGATATCGAAGCTGAAGTGCGGGTGCTCGCGCTGGGTGAAGCGCACGGCGTAGTCCAGCGTGGTGGGCAGGTCAGCTCGGCCGCTCGCCAGTGGAATGCCGGCAGGAGGATTCGGGCCAAGGCCCTTGACCGTCTTCGGCTCCTGCGTAAAACCCGCGGAGGGCACGGCTACAACGCCGTGGCCAAGAGGCAGGGGAATGCCCAGGCCGCCGTAGAAGAGTCCGCCGAAGCGCGTGGACTCGCCGCCGATGCCGAAGATGGCCGCATTGGAGGCCTTCCAGCCCAGGTTCACCAGAAACGGGACCGGCTTTTTGGCCCAGGTCTTGGTCACGGAAACGTACACGTCTCCATTGGTATAGGCCTTGACGGGCGGGACAGCCAACTGAGCTAAACCGTAAGTTGGCGCTACCAGATCGTAGGCTTCTACGGCCATTGGAATCGCCGCGCCGGTGACGAATTTATCTCCGGTGCGGACTACGCCGCCGATGGCCAGGCCCGGCGTCCATGCCCCAAACTGACCGTCCTTGATGCCCACCACTTTGCCGTGAAAGACATTCATACCGTTGAAGTCCCAGAGGTTGCTGGTCGCGGCGTTGGCAGCGGAGGCCGTGGCAGCGTTGCCAAGCTGGTGCACACTGCGCGTGTATCCCACTTCGGCGCGGTTGGCAAAGCCTTCGGTGATGCTGAAGGTCTCGATATTGCCGATCACCGCGCTGGCGCTGATGAAGTGAATGCCGACGGCGGGGTGGGAGAAGATTTTGCCTTTGTCCGATTCAACCACGTAGGCGGTGGGGGTAAGGAAGCCGCCGGTCTGGCCTTCAAGCGTCAGATGCTGGGCGTCGAGCCTGGCGGCGAGCGCCGGGGCAAGGAGGAGAAAGCCGCAAAGGGCCAGAAAGCGAAGAGTGCGAAGATTCACGTTCATACAACTCCAAGGCGCCCGGTCGACCGAGCGCCAATTGTGTTTCAAATCACCTTTTTGTAACACATGCAGAGGGTTTTCGTCTGTAAGATTCCGCAGTGGTACACTCAGCCCATGCCGCGCGGACTCTTCATCACGCTCGAAGGCTTGGACGGTTCCGGTAAGACGACGCAGATCAAGCGTTTGGCCGGATGGCTGGAGAAGCATCTTCCCCCTTTGGCCGGCGACGCAGGCGCTTCCGAGGCTGGCCGGCGCGCCTCTTCTTTTGTCCTCACCCGCCAGCCGGGCGGCACCGAAACCGGCGACCGCATCCGCACCCTGGCTTTGGACTCCCGCAGCGCCGCTCTAGCGCCCATGACGGAGATGGCTCTGATGTTCGCCGACCGCGCCCAGGCCATCGCCGAGGTGATCCAACCGGCGCTCGATGCGGGCAAAGTCGTGCTCTGCGATCGCTTTACCGACTCCACCGAGGCCTACCAGGGCGGCGGGCGGCAGTTGGGCTCCGAGATCGTTCTCGAACTTCATCGGCTTTTGTGCGGAAATCTCCAGCCCGATCTGACCCTGCTGCTGCTGCCTTCGCTGGAGTCCAGCCTGGAGCGCGCCCGCCGCCGCAACGACCGCGTCGCCGCCCAGAGCGGCCCCGACGAGGGGCGCTTCGAGAGCGAGAAGGACGCCTTCTACAGCCGGGTTTGGGAGAAATACCGCGCCATCGCCCAGCGCGAACCAGAGCGTGTTGTCGCCATCGAAGGCAATCTGAGCATCGAAGAGGTCCATGAACAAATCGTCGAAGCCGTAGCCGAACGGCTGATCGTCGCTGGGCGCTGACGCGCCTCTCCCTTGCGGGGCACTCTACCTGCCGCTGGCGATATAATTCTGGCGACGTTGCAATTTCAATCCGGAATCCAATCGTCCGGAACTCAATCCATTCTGATAGCGAGACACCATGAAACTCATTCACCACACTCTGCTGGTAGCCGCCGTTTTGCTGGCCGCGCCATTGCTCCACGCCAAGGGCGCCGAATCTTCCATCTCCAAACAACTGGACGGGCTGCGCCAACTTCCCGAGGCGCAGACTCCGGCCGCCGCCCTCAAGGCAGCCACCGACATTCGCGCCCTGCCGGCGGGCGAAGCCAAGGTGCGATTGGCCGACACTCTGGCTCACCTGGTTACCGAAGGCGACCTCGGCGCTGAAGCGCTGCAGGCCACTGCCGACGCCCTTTCGGAGGCGCTGGCCGGATCGCCCGTCCCCGCCAAGAAGGATCAGCCGCCACCGCCGTACGTCGATCTGGCCCGGCTGGTGCGCTATGAGCATCTCACAACCACATTAAAGGACCCGCTCTATGCCAAGGCCAGCGAGAATCTGGTCAACGAAGAGAAAGACATTGCCAAGGCCGACTTCACCCTCAAAGATCTTCACGGCAAGGTCTACAAGCTCTCCGAACTGCGGGGCAAGATCGTAATGGTCAACTTCTGGGCCACCACATGCCTCCCCTGCCGCCAGGAGATGCCAATTCTGGACTCGCTCTATACCCACTTCGAGTCGCAGGGATTGATGGTTCTCTCCATCACCAACGAAAAGCTCTTCACCGTTGGCTCTTTTTTGAATGCCGGCAAATATCACCCGGCGGTCCTGATCGACGCCGACGGCGACGTGGCCAAACAGTTCCACATTACCGGCATTCCCCGGACATTCCTCTTTAACCGCGACGGCACCTTGCTCTCTGTTGCCATTGACCGGCGTACGCAGCGGCAGTTCCTGGATATGCTCTCCCAGACCGACCTGCACCCCTAACCTGGATCTTCGGGGTTAGGTCTGCTGGCCGCGCCGATTCCGCTGGCCTAACCCTCCTCCGTAAAGATGGTCTCGATGGCCGTCTCGAAGAGCCGCGCCAGTTTGAAGGCCAGCGGCAGGCTGGGATCGTACTTGCCGGTCTCGATGGCGTTGACCGACTGGCGTGAGACCTCCAGACGCTCAGCCAGATCGGCCTGCGACCAGTCGCGCTCGGCGCGCAGCACTTTCAGCCGGTTCTTCATCTGTACCTCATCTTTACCAGCCCCAGGGAAACCCCCGTTAACCCGCAGTAAAGCGGATAGACCAGCAGCAGATCGAAGTGGCGCAGGTGGACGAAGATCTCCAGGAAACCCCACACCGTGAGAAATGCCAGGGTGCCCCCAATGCCCCACAACATGGCCTGAATCTGCAGATTGCGTTGGAACTCGTCTGTTTCTTCGCCCAGATAAAGGCCAAAGACGGCCAATTGCCCGATAATCCCCAGCGCGGGTAGAAGTGCCAGCAGCCAGGCCAGCGCGCCGGTGGGATGGATATGGGCAAAAAGCCCCACAGACACCACCAGAGCACACACGTACCAGATCAACGTTCCCATGAGGCGAAACATGTAGCGCCGTATTGCGGGATTCTTCATGGAACAAATCATGAGTAGTCTCCTTTACGAATAGACAAGGTAACTTTACCTTTATTCCTCATTATTGTCAAGTGTGCTTGACTATTTTTTTCGAATGTGGAATCGCGATTGATTCCTCTAGACTCAAAGCGTGAGCTTTCAGGATTTTCTCGGCAATTCGGCTACCGTCTCCCGGCTACGCGAAAGCGTGCGCACCGGGCATTTTCCCCAGTCGCTGATCCTGGCCGGACCGCGCGGGGCGGGCAAATACACGCTGGCGCTGATGCTGGCGCGGGCGGTTAACTGCCTCAACCCCACCGAATCGGAGGGTTTGCCGGACTTTTGTGGAAGCTGCGCCAACTGCACCCGCATCGGCGAGGCAGCCAACCTCGACGCCCGCGTGGCCGAGGCCGTCGCCACCCGCGAGGAGATGCGCGAGGCCGACAAGAAAGACACCCGCATCCTCATTCAGACCCACCCGGATGTGATGATCATTCCCCCCGACCCGCCGCAACTGATGATCAAGATGGGCCAGGTTCGGCAGGTGATTCACGCCGCCTATTACCGCCCGCCCAACGACGCGCGCCGCTCTTTTTACATCTTCACCAGCTCGGCCTTCATGAAAGAGGCGGCCAACAGCCTCTTGAAGGTTCTTGAAGAGCCGCCCGAGGGAACCTCGCTGGTGCTGCTCACCGAGAATCCCCAGGAACTGCTGCCCACCATCCGCTCCCGCTCCATCGTGCACCGTCTGGGGGCGCTGGCGGCGGCGGATCTGGAAGCGCTGCTGGCCCAGCGCCGCCCCGAACTGCGTCCGCCGGAGCGCGCCCTGGCCGCGCGGCTGGCCGAGGGCGCGGTGGGCCGGGCGCTGACCAGCGATTTGAGCATCTATCTGGCCAGCCGCCAGGAGGCGCTGATTATCTTGCGCACCGCGCTGCGCGAGCCGGATTACAGCCAGCTCTTCCACGCCACCGAGAGCTACCGCGCCGGCGCCGACGGACAGGAGAAAACCCTCAACCTGCTGCGTGCGCTGGGCAGTCTGGTTGAAGACCTGCTGCTGCTGGTCGCCGGCACGCCGCAACTGATCCGCAATCTGGACATCGAGGCCGATCTGGCCCGTCTGGCCCACGGCCTCACGGTGGATTGGATCGACGGCGCGGCTCGCGCTCTTGTCCAGGTCGAGCAGGGCATGCGCCGCAACCTGCTGCGCTCGCTTTCGCTCGATGCAATGGCCGTCAGCCTGGACCGCAACTGATGCCCCTCACCTTTTCTTCGCGTCGCAAAATGGGAAATTCATAGGCCCGTGGCCGGCGATTCAAGCCATCTTTAAGGTCTGACCATTACACTTGAGGGGTGGCGATGAAGCGTAAGAGCATCAAGCAATACGAGATTATCCGCAAGCTGGGCGCAGGCGGCAGCGGCGTGGTGTATTTGGCCAACGACACGCTCTTGCAGCGCCCGGTGGTGCTGAAGATTCTGCGCACCGGCCTGTTGTCGGCGCAGCAGTTGCGCTCGACCGTGCTGCGCGAGGCGCGCATGGCCTCGGCCATCGAACACCCCAACGTCTGCGGCATCTACGAGGTGGGCGAGGACGGCGACGAGGGGTACATCGTCATGCAGTATGTACCCGGCCAGTCGCTCGATCAGTTGATCGCACGCGGCCCGGCCAATCCCCACCTGACGCTTTCGGTGGGCATTCAGATTGCCGACGGATTGCAGGCGGCGCACGCCCTGGGCATCTTTCACCGCGATCTCAAGCCGCAGAACGTGATGCTGACCGACGGCGGCCTGGTCAAGATTCTCGACTTCGGCCTGGCCCGCCGGCTCAGTCCCGAGGACGCCAGCTTCGATCCTTCCAAACCCGCCCTGGCCAGCGATGTCAACACCGCCGCCACCTATACCGGCCGCGGCGGCACCATCCGCTACATGGCCCCCGAGCAGTTCGTTACCGGGCAGTCCAGCGTGCAGTCCGACGTCTGGGCGCTGGGCGTGATTTTGTATGAACTGGCCAGCGGACGCCACCCCTTTACCCGGCCCGAGGCCGAGGATTTCCAGGCCATCCGCACCATCCAGTTCTCCGAGCCCGACGACCTGAGCGTCATCGTTCCCGGCATCTCGCCGGAGCTGAAGAGCGTGATCGCCACCTGCCTGGAGAAAAACCCGGCAGCCCGCTACGCCTCGGCCGCCGAGGTGCGCGAGGCGCTCAAGACGGTCATGAAGGCCTTGCAGATCGAGACTGGGAGCATTCCCGGCGAAGCTGCCGCCACCCTGCCCACCGGCGCCGAGGCGGAGAAGCGCGCCACCGGCTTTCTCTCCATGCTGGCCGAGCGCTTCCGTGAGTCGGCCAGCGATCGTACTCCGCAGAACTCGCTGGTGGTGCTGCCCTTTGCCAATCTGGGAGCCACCGAGGTGGCCCCGCTCTATGGCTATGCCCTGGCCGACGCCATCGCCGCCCGGCTGGCGCGCATGCCGGCCCTGGTGGTTCGCCCTTCCAGCACGTTGATGCAACTGCCCATCGCCCAGATGGACCCCCTGGCCATCGGTCAGAAGTTGCTGGTTTCCTACGTGCTGGCGGGCAGCTTTCTGCGCTCCGCCAGCGGCTTCGACCTCAACTGGCAACTGCTCGATGTGCACGCCCAAAGCGTGCGCTCGGGCGGAGCGATCCAGGTGGCCTCGCTGGACCTGATCGCGGTGCAGACGGAGATCTCCAACGAGGTCTTCGCCACCTTGCACGGCATGAGCGCCGGCGACCAGATCGACGCCACACGCCCCACCTATCGCGACGCCGCGCTGCCCGGGCTGGTCAGCGAAGAGTACCTGCAAGCCCGCGCCCTGCTCAGCTCCTTTATGACCCGCACCGGTTCGCGCAGCGATCTGGACCGCGCCCACGCCCTCTTTCTCAACGTGACGGCCACCGACGCCGCCTTTGCCTCCGGCTGGACCGGCCTGGGCATCGCCGAGCTGCAATACGTTCGCCACGGCTTTGGCGGGCAGATTCACGTGATGCACGCCCGCCGCGCCTTCGACGAAGCGCTCAAGCTCGATCCCGGCTCGACCGAGGCCAATCTCTATCGCATCTACATGCTGCTCTCGCGCGGCGAAAAGGAGTCGGCCCGCCACGGCATCGCCAACCTGATGGCCTCTGCCGCCAACGACTGGAACGTGCACATGGTCGCCGGCATGGCGCTGCGCGGCGACGGTATGTACGACGAGGCGCTGGAGGAGTTCAACCGCGCCCTCAAGCTCAATCCCGCCAACGCCGCCATTCTCTACAACCACCGCGCCCGCGTCTACCACTATCAAAATCAGATCGAACTGGCCGGCGACGAGTTGGAAAAGGGCCTGGCCCTGGAGCCGCGCCACCCCCTGTTGCGCACCTCTTCGGGTTACCAGCAGATGCGCCTGGGCAACATTCAGGCGGCCATCGAGATTCTCGAGAGCGTGATCCACGACGACGCTTCCATGCGCATCGCCGTGCCTACGCTGGCGCTCTGCTACGTTCTGGCCGGCGACCGCGAGCGCGGCGCCAAATTGCTGCAAGACGAGACCCTGGCCGCCGCCGAGGCCGACAGCGAGATGGCCTACCGCCTGGCTACCTACTTCGCCGTGGAAGGCGACTCGACCGAGGCCCTGCACTGGCTGCGCCGCGCCATTTATCTGGGCAACGAGAACTATCCCTGGTTCCAGAAGAACCCCGCCTGGAACCGCCTGCGCACCAACGCCGACTTCGAGCGCATTCTGGAAGATCTGAAGAAGGGCTTCCGTAAAAACCAGAAGACCTGGAAGCGCCTGCTCGAACAGGTGCCGCAGGCAGGGGAGTAGACTATGGACGTTGTCAGTGCGACTTTGCCGCCTGATTTGAACTGTGTATACTCTTGCCACAGATTCTTTCGGCGGATTGGAGTCGACATGACGCCGCGAGAGCATGGAGAGATGGTTCGATGGCTAGACGTTCTGGCTTTCAGCGCGCGGGGAGTGAGATAAAGCGCGGAAGAATCGGTGAATGGCCAAAGGATGGACCGAGTCAGAAAGAAGTTGCGCAACGGGTGACGTATCTCCCGAACGGTGAGCACAAAAGCTATCCATCCAACACGAATGCATGGGTATTTGGCCCCAAGAAGCATAAGACGCTTTGCCGCAGCTATCCCGAGAAGGCTTGGCCAATGTTGCGAAAGTGGCTCAAACAAGCAATCGAGGGGCCGTGCGTCAGCGAGGAATTCAGGGGCGAGTATCCGGCGAGAGCTTGGATCTGGGTCGACGGTGTTCTTCACGAAGTCCGCCTCTCCTCGGAAACGAACGGTGTATATCATGGGTTTCCGGTCGAGTACGAGGAAGCGTATCCGGAAGATCCACTGGACAAGATGAAGGATTGCCCACATGTCATTCAAGATTGATTGCGATTGGTTCGACCAGCCCGGGTCTTCCGATCCGATGGAACAGAAAACTTGGGCTGGGATTCGTATCGAGGCAGGAACTCGAACCGTCACCAGAATCTGGGATCGGGTAGCCAAGGGGCAGCGTCTGTCAATCTTCATTCCGGCTTATCCGCTTGCGCACTGGATTGTCCGGAATTGGTGGTCACTTTTCTTCGAGCCACGTGCCGCAGAGGAGGTAAACGGCATACATCGGCAAGGATGGACGCAGCGTCATCATATGCGTTCCGCCAGCAGCGACATATTGCTGCCAAATCTGCGTATTTATTCAGATGGCTGTCATATTTTTCTGGAGTGGGATGCGGATTCGTCCGAGCAATATCCGAACATGCCGGGTTACTTTCTTGATTATGGCCGCGAAGTTTTCGATCCTTCGTTCGTTGAAGAGGCGTTTAGGACATTTGTGAAAAGCGTGATCGAGCGCCTTCGTGGAGTGGATGACATCCGTGCTTTGGAGTTAAGCGCAAATTGGGAGGCGATCGCCAGCGGTGATAAGGCAGAAATGGCTCTCTGCCGCGCTGCGGGCCGGTTGGGTCTCGATCCATATGATGTTGAGGCGTGGCCGATAGGATTGTTGGAACTTATCGAAAGTGTGGTCCCCAATGACATTGTCGCGGATTCCGTCTTCGACGACCTTATCGAGTCAACGCCTCCGGAATCGGTTCTCCCCGCATGGGAATGGGTGAAAAACGTTGGAGAGAGCTATCAACTCGGCTCCATCGCATCACACCAGTTGGGCGGGCTGGATCGGCGCGTGAGAGCCGCATTGATTGGCTACCAAGAGGCGCAGAAAATACGCGGAGATATCGCATGTGGAGAGGATTCGCCGCTGGACCACTTAGAGCAGATAACGGATCAGTTTAGTTTGGGGCGGATGGACTTTATTGATCGAAACCATCTTCCTTATTCGGGGGTGAGGGCAGAGGTTGGCTCCAGCAAGACTAAGGGGTTGCTTTTGATCGGACCAGCGCCTGCTCGGGAGGAGAGTCTCCGCTTTCTGAAAGCGCGTGGGCTCTTTCAGATGTTTTTTGGGTGTGCCCTTGGGCCGAGGTTGATTACCGATACACACGTGTGGAATCAGCAAGCATCGCGCGCCTTCGCTGCTGAACTGTTGGCCCCCAGGACGGGGGTCAGGGAATTTTTCCAGAAAAGAATTGTATTGGGCGATTCTCCAGATGACGCCATTCAAACGATAGCAAAACATTATCGAGTGCAAGAACGCCTAGTGGAGAATCAGTTACGGAACGTACAATGAGTAAGGAAGTTTAATAAGATATTCTCTTTGCTCAGTGAGAAACACGATGGCCCGCTCTGAACTCACCAAGGCGGGCCATCGTGTTTATTTTGCGTTTGCGGCTTACTTCAGGTCGATCGCTGCCTTGAGCGGAAGATCCTGCGAAGAGCCGCCGACCAGCAGGGTGTAGGAGCCGGGGAGCATCGACCAGCCGTCCTTCTGCTCGTCGAAGATGGAGAGATACTTGGGGTCGATCTCGACGGTGACGGTCTTCTTCTCGCCGGCGGCCAGTTGAATTTTGCTCCAGCCCACCAGGCGCTTGGGCGGTTCCTGGGCTGCGGCGGGCAGGGCGGCGTAGACCTCGGCGATCTCGGCTCCGGCGCGCTGACCGGTATTGGTGACGGTAAAGGTGGCCTTCACGGTCGCACCCGGCGCGACGGTCAGATCGGAGTAGCTAAAGGTGGTGTACGAGAGCCCGAAGCCAAAGGGGAACAGAACCGGCTTCCGCTCCGCGTCGTACCACTTGTAGCCCACCTTGAGGCCCTCGTCATAGGCAACGGAGAAAGGCGGCTTGGCCTTGGACCAATCCTTGGGCGTGGAATCGCCCATGTCGAGGGCATTCTTGGGGGGCGGCTGGGCGACCGTGGTGCGGGGCAGGTCGGTCTCGCTCAGGGGGAAGGTGTTGGGTAGTTTGCCGCTGGGGTTGACCGCGCCGAACAGAACATTGCCCACGGCACTGGCGCCGTCCGAACCGCCGTACCAGGCCTCCAGAATCGCCGCCGGAGCGTCGACCCAGGGCATGGTGACCGGGCTGCCCGACTCCAGCACCACGATGGTGTGGGGATTGGCCGCGGCCACGGCCGCAATCACTTCGTTCTGCCGGTGGGCCAGCGAGAGGCTGGTCAGATCCATGCCTTCGCTCTCCCACTGGTAGGCGAAGACAATGGCCACGTCGGCGCCCTTGGCCAAAGCGGCGGCGGCGGCGGGATCGGTTCCGGCATCGTATTTGACCGCGGCCTGCGGGGCGCGCGCCTGAATGGCCTTGAGCGGCGAGGTGGGGAACCAGATCTCATGCTGCCACAGGGTCGTGCCCTCGCCTTCCTTGGCGATGGCGTTTCCGCCGATGGGGTCCACCTGCGCCGAACCGCCGCCGCTGATCATGCCCACATCGGAGTGCGAGCCGATGACCGCGATGGAGTGCAGTTTGGCAGCATCGAGCGGCAGGGCCGCGGCCCGGTTCTTGAGCAGCACAATGCCGCCCTCTTCGATCTTGCGCGAGATCTCGAAGCCGGCGAAAGGATCGACGACCGAGCGCTGGCGGGGATAATCGATCACCCCGGCGGCGAACATGGCGCGCAGGATGCGGCGCACGTGTTCATCCATCTCGGCGGCCGGAATCTTGCCCGCCTCGACGGCCTTCTTGTAGAGATCGCCGAAATAGAAGTCGCCCGGCTCCTCATTGTCCAGACCGGCGGCCGAGGCCTTCTCCACGCTGTGCGTGCCGCCCCAGTCGGAGAGCACAAAGCCGGGGAACTTCCAATCCTTCTTCAGCACCTGGTTGAGCAGATAGTCGTTCTCGCAGGCGAAGTCGCCATTGACGCGGTTGTAGCTGCACATCACCGCGGCCGGGTGGCCCTGGGTGACGCCGATCTCGAAGGCCAGCAGGTCGGTCTCGCGGGCGGCGCGCTTGCCGACGGTGATGTTGACCGAGTTGCGCCCGCTCTCCTGATCGTTGAAGGCGAAATGCTTGATGTCGCCGATGATATGCGCCGACTGCGTGCCCTGAATCAGCTTGGCCACCAGCGTTCCGGCCAGAATCGGGTCTTCGCCCAGATACTCGAAGGTGCGTCCGTTGCGCGGCTCGCGGGTGATGTCGACGCCGCCGCCGAGGGACATATTGAAGCCCTGCGCGCGCAGCTCGCGGCCGATCAGCGCGCCGTAGGCGTAGGCCGCCTCGGTGTCCCAACTGGCTGCCGCGGCCACATTGGCCGGCAGCGCTGTCGAGTAGCGCCCGTTGGCGCCGCTGGAGCGCACGCCGTAGGCCGCATCGCTCATGTCGATGCCGGGAATGCCCAGCCGCGGCACGCCTACTACATAGCCCACGCCGCGGTTCGACGGCGCATTCTCCGGGGTAAATGGATCTTCAGTCGGCATGCCCACGCCGTGCAGCAAAGCGATCTTCTCGTCCAGCGTCAACTCTTTGAGGACCAGATCGGCGCGTTCGTCGGGCGAGAGGCTCGTGTTCATCCACGGGCCGGTGGGCGCCGGCGCTTTATGCTTCTGGGCAGAGCCAGGAAGGGCAAGGCAAAAAAAAGAAACCAAGGCCAGCGCGGAGACTGCCAGGCGGGCGCGGAGAGCGGTGTGCTTCATGAATCCCCCATCGGCTAAAACGTTTATCTGAATCGCATCCATACTACCAATCGGGGCACACGGTTGGCTCGGACACGCGCCAATTTGCCTGCCTCGCAAACTCGTTTCGGGAGGCTCGCGAGGCATTCCCAAATTGCCCCAGGGTCAGCCTCGGGCCTTGAACCAGGTAAGGTTGTGGCGTTCATAGGGCACGTATTCCGGCTCCCAGACGTACTCCTGCAGCATCTGCCGCAGCACGTCGGGTTCGGCGTATTCGGCGACGCCGTCGGCCATCGCCTGCCGGGCCACGGCCTCGCCCACCACCAGCCCCACCGAGCGCGATTCGCCGATGGGCGGCAGCAGCGGCGCGGTGCGGTCTTCGCGTGCGGGCGAGAGCGAGGCCAGCGCACGGGCTGCGGCCATGATCATGGCGTCGGTAACCCGGCGCGCTCTGCTGACCAGAATTCCCAGCGCCAAACCGGGAAAGATGTAGGAGTTGTTGATCTGCGAGATGCGCACCATCTGCCCATTCACCTCGACGGGCGGAAAGGGGCTGCCGGCGCCCACCAGTGCGCGTCCATCGGTCCAACGCATCAGGTCCTCGGGCACAGCTTCGGCCTTCGATGTGGGATTGGAGAGCGGAAAGATGACCGGGCGCTCGGCGTGCCGCGCCATCTCGCGCACAATCTCCTCGGTAAATGCGCCCGCCTGGGCCGAAACCCCGGCCAGCACCGTAACCTTGGCGTTGCGCACGACATCGAGTAGAGAGATAGGACCATCGCCGCTGAGCTTCCAGCCGGCCACGTCTTCCTTTTTGCGTAGCAGCGTCTCCTGGCCTTCCTTGATCCCCTCGCAGCCCTCGATGAGCAGCCCATGGCGGTTGAAAGCGTAGATGCGCTGCCGGGCCTGCTCCTGGCTGAGCCCTTCTTCCTGCATCGCCTCAATCAGCAGTCCGATGATGCCGATGCCGGCAGAACCCGCGCCGAACATGGCGATGGTCTGCTCCTTGAGCGGAATCCCGGTGGCGTGGACGGCGGCCAGCAACGTGCCGGTGGTGACGGCGGCGGTGCCCTGAATGTCGTCGTTGAAGGTGCACAGACGGTCGCGGTAGCGCTCCAGCAGGCGCGCCGCGTTGACCCCGGCAAAGTCCTCCCACTGCAACAGGATGTGCGGCCAGCGCTTTTGCACGGCGGTGACGAAGCTCTCGATGAAGGCGTCGTACTCCGCGCCGCGAATGCGCTTGTGCTGGCAGCCGATGTAGATGGGATCGTTGAGCAGGGCCTCGTTGTCGGTGCCCACGTCGAGCAGGATGGGCAGGCAGTGCTCGGGAGGAATGCCGCCCAGCGCGGTGTACAGCGCCATCTTGCCGATGGGAATGCCCATGCCGCCTGCCCCCTGATCGCCCAGGCCGAGAATGCGTTCGCCATCCGAGACCACGATGCAGCGCACCTGATCGTAGGCCGGGTCGGAGAGAATCTGCTCCATGCGGCGGCGGTTCTCGTAACTCAAAAAGAGCCCGCGCGGCTTGCGATAGATCTCGCTGAATCGCTGGCAGCCCTCGCCCACCGCTGGCGTGTAGACGATGGGCAGCATCTCCTCGACATGGTGCGCGATCAGGTTGTAGAAGAGGGTCTCGTTGTTGTTCTGCAGGTCGCGCATGTTGCTGTACTTGCCGAAGGCGTCGGTACGGCTCGATAGCACCCGCAGGCGGCGTTCGCGCTGCTCGGCCAGGGTAGAGACGTGGGGCGGCAGCAGTCCGTGCAGTCCAAAGGCGTCGCGCTCCGCCTCGGTGAAGGCCGTGCCCTTGCTCAGGCGCGGGTTCAGCAGCAGATCGAGGCCGCTCAGATTGGTGCGGATGACGGTGCGCTTGGGGTGCGTCGCGGGGGGAGTTTGCGTGTCCACGGGGGATCTCCTGTGTTCGACCGGCGGCTGGCGTTTTATCGGCTGGCGGATGCGAGCCGGATCGCTCGCCGGCTTCTTGCGCGCCGGAGTGAAGAGGCACGCAAAAAGCCAAAAGAGAAAGTCCTTGCCTTGCTTCCAGGATACGGCGTAAATCGCACTCTTGGCTGTTGGCTGCGTCACAGAACCGCGCGAGCAGCCAATGAGACTGCAAACGTCCGCTTCAACCCGTAGTATCTCTGCCGCCGATCTTGCCGCAGCCTGTGGAGTGACCAAGTCAATTGAGAAGAGTTTGTGGCACGCCGAATCCCGCGCTCTTTCAAAACCGCTTTTTCATGATCGGAGCGTTCATACGATCATCCTGGACAATTACGACGCAGGAATTGAAAGGTCCGCCTTCAACCGTCCGCTGTACTCACAGTTGCTCGTAGAGCGTACCGTTGCGGTAGCCGAGCAGGACCACCAGCGTCCAAATGCCCATGGCGGTGCCGAAGGGAAAACGCAGCAGGCAGAAGAATGCGGCGACGATGGCCACGATGCGACCCCAGGGCGCGCGCTCCATCAGACCCCAGGCTGCGGCCATCGCCAGGCAAAAGCGAAAGAAGAGGAAGACCCCCGCAAAGCGAAAGAGCATAGGCCCGAAAAACCACGGCGTCATGGGCGCCTGTCCCCAGGGGCCTTGCATCCAGGGGCCGAAGTGGCCAGAGAAGAAGGCGTGGGCAAAGGCCAGGCCCAGAACCCCGGTCAGCACGCAATAACCCGCATAGATGAACCAGACGACGCTGAGCGCCTTCACCTTGCCGGCGTAGTTTTGCAACTCGAATTGCATGCCGGGGATGGAAGGAACGGGCGCTGCCATGGGGCGGCCGCACTGCGGGCAAATAGTCTGATCTGGCGCCAACGATTGACCACATCCGCTGCAAAACATGGGAGAAACCTCCTGGATCGATGCAAGCATGGTACGCCAGAAGACCGCCCGATGTTCCATCAATCTCTTCCGAGGCTGATTCCCCGCCGCTCGCGGCGCGTTCTTTGTAGGCTACGGTGATACCCATTGCTTGCGGCGGGGTCGTTCATTGGAGAGAAGGAGGGAAAAATGGTCGCTTACTCGGCGCCCGGTTTCCCAACCATCTCGGTGTTTAATAAAAAGAAGGATTCTGCACAAAGGACATCTCACTTTCTTCTCCATTCTTCAAACCTCTGATCCAAAATAGGCTTCAGATTCTCATAATTCTTCCATGTATCTTTGACGTGGTACAAGGTCTTGACCCTTTTGCCTAGTACTGCTTCATAATCACTCAGATATTGCCCTTCCTTGAAATCATAATAAATTCGCGCAAAATCATTTCCCAAGTCATTCAAATCCTCGTCGGTAAATTTTCCATCACAGGCTTCGAGAAAAAACTTACCTGGGGTGCAAACTCGAGTACGAAGTTTCGCCATGTTGCCGGGGAATTCAGTGACATGGATATCGCCAGCTAGTCCAGATAATAAGGCCCACGCAACAAACATGCCGGTATGTGTAGCGCCGGCTTCCAAGGGTAGATCCTTCGGGAACTTACCGCCATAATGCCAAGACGCATCATCGTATTTCATGATCAATAATCTCTCTTTTTCTACGATGCTCCATCCTGATCATTCAAACCACTATCAAGATGGAGCATCCAGAATTAGTACCTGTAATTCTCCGCCTTGTACGGGCCTTCGACCGGCACGCCCAGGTAGTCGGCCTGCTTGGCGCTGAGGGTGGTCAGCTTGACGCCGATCTTCTCCAGATGCAGGCGGGCTACTTCCTCGTCCAGCCGCTTGGGCAGTACGTAGACGCCGATCTTGTAGCTGTCCTTGTGTTCCCACAGATCGAGCTGGGCCAGGGTCTGGTTGGCGAAGCTGTTGCTCATCACAAAGCTGGGGTGGCCGGTGGCGCAACCCAGATTCACCAGACGGCCCTCGGCGAGGATGAAGATGCCATTGCCGGTGGGGAAGGTGTAGAAATCCACCTGCGGCTTGATGTTGAGCTTCTTCACGCCGGCCATGGTGTTGAGGCGGTCCATCTGAATCTCGTTGTCGAAGTGGCCGATGTTGCAAACGATGGCTTGATCCTTCATCTTCTGCATGTGCTCGAGGGTGATGATGTCCACGTTGCCGGTGGTGGTGACGTAGATGTCGCCGCGGCCCAGCGTCTCTTCGACGGTGGTGACTTCAAAGCCTTCCATGGCCGCCTGCAAGGCGTTGATGGGGTCGATCTCAGTGACGATGCAGCGGGCGCCCATGCCGCGCAACGAGTGAGCGCAGCCCTTGCCCACATCGCCGTAGCCGCAGATCACGGCCACTTTGCCGGCCACCATCACATCGGTAGCGCGCTTGATGCCGTCGGCCAGCGACTCGCGGCAGCCATAAAGATTGTCGAACTTGGACTTGGTCACCGAGTCGTTGACGTTGATGGCCGGCACCAGCAGCTTGCCCTGCTCCATCATCTTGTAGAGCCGGTGCACGCCGGTGGTGGTCTCCTCAGAGACGCCGCGCCAATCGGCCACGACCTTGTGCCAATACTGCGGATCTTCAGCGAAAACCTTCTTCAAAAGGTCCTTGATGACCTGCTCTTCGTGGCTCTCGCCGGGGGAGTTGACCCACTGGTCGCCGTTCTCCAGCTCGTAGCCCTTGTGGATGAGCAGGGTCACATCGCCACCGTCGTCGACCACCAGTTCCGGCCCCTTGCCGCCCTTGTGGCTGAGCGCCTTGAAGGTGCAATCCCAGTACTCTTCCAGCGTCTCGCCCTTCCAGGCAAAGACGGGAACGCCGGTGGCGGCGATGGCCGCGGCGGCGTGGTCTTGCGTCGAAAAAATGTTGCAGCTTGCCCAGCGGACTTCCGCGCCCAGACTGGTCAGCGTCTCGATCAGCACCGCCGTCTGAATGGTCATGTGCAGCGAGCCGGTGATGCGCACCCCGGCCAGGGGCTTGGCGGCGGCGTACTTGTTGCGAATGGCCATCAGGCCGGGCATCTCGTGCTCGGCAATGGCGATCTCCTTGCGGCCCCAGTCGGCCAGGCTCATATCGGCGACCTGGGATTCCAGGGGGGTGATCTCTGCGAGAGTTGCCATGTTGATTCTCCTTTTATCGGTCCATCGTGATATGTTGATATGTAGCAGATCGATGCCTATGCCGTCAATCCTCAAAACGCTCCGTCTTGTCTCCGATCCCAACCGCCTGCGGCTGCTGCTGTTGCTGGCCGAAGAAGAACTTTCCGTGGCCGAGTTGCAGGAGATTCTCGTTTTGGGCCAGAGCACCATCTCCACCCACCTGGCGCAACTGAAAGGCGCGGGGCTGGTCGAGGACCGCCGCACCGGCAAAAACAATCTTTACCGGATGGAGGCCGCGGCAGCCGCCAGCGATCTGCTGAAGAACGTCTTGCAGGAAGCCCGCGCGGAGCTGCCTGAGGCCGAGTCGGATCAGGCGGCGGTGCGGCTGGTGCTGCGCAAGCGCCAGGACCGCATGAGGAGCTTCTTCGACAGCGTAGCCGGACGGCTGGGCCGGGATTACGTGCCGGGCCGCTCCTGGAAGAGCCTGGCGGAGGCGCTGTTGCGCCTGCTGCCGCCGCTGGAGATTGCCGACATGGGCGCCGGCGAGGGGGCTTTCGCGCTTTTGCTGGCGCAGCAGGCCAAGCGCGTCATCGCCATCGACGCCAGCGAGAAAATGGTCGAGGTAGGCCGCGAGCAGGCGGCGCGCAACGGGCTCAAGAACGTCGAATTCCGCCAGGGCGACATGGAAGCAACACCCATCTCCAGCGCTTCCATCGATCTGGTGTTTTTCTCGCAGTCGCTGCACCACGCTCTGCACCCGGAGCGGGCGATTCAGGAGGCGGCGCGGATTCTGCGCCCCGGCGGGCGCATCGTGATTCTGGACCTGCTCAAGCACCGCTTTGAAGAGGCGCGCGAGCTCTACGCCGACGAGTGGCTGGGCTTCAGCGAGGCGGAACTGGAAACCCTGCTCACCCGCGCGGGCTTTGCCGCGGTGCAGATATCGGTGGTGGACAAGGAGCCGGAGACGCCGCAGTTCCAGGCGCTGCTGGCGGTGGCCAGCAAGTAAGCCACCGAACCAGAAAAAGGCCAGCGCGGTGCTCTTCTGCACCTGCTGCGTCTTCAGCCGCGCTCCAGGACCGCCACAAGATTCTGCGTCAGCGGCTTGTCGCGGAAGCCTCCCCCGGTCTCTGCCGCAGCCAGCAAGCGAAAGAAAAATGAGCCCGTGCGCCAAATGAGTAAGCGGCAAAAGCTGACCAGACCGTGGGCAATGGGCAGTTCCTCTTTGAAGGCGATAACCCGGAAGCCGCAGGCGCCTGCAAGCTGGCGGAGACTGCTGCGGGTAAAAGCCATTTCGTGGGTCATATCTCCATAGAGAATCGATCCGCAGAAGATGCCTTCGGCATTGGGGAGATGCAGGATCAGACGGCCGCCCGGAGCCAATACCCGGTGAATCTCGTCGACCAAGGCAAAAAGATCGCCGCGGCTGAAATGTTCCAGCACATCGAAGGCCACCACCGCGTCGAAAGAGCTCTCGGCAACACCGTCCAAATAGGCGCGAAGGTCGTGCTCGTGAACATCTTCAAAGCCCAGGCGGCGGGCTTGCGCCACCTGTTCCGGGGCGCCATCCACGCCCGTCAAGCGAGTGTAGCCGGCGGCGCGCAGGGTGTGCAGCATGGCGCCATATCCACAGCCGAGGTCGAGAATTCGCACTTGCTTGTCCTGTGGCAGGAACGAGGAGATGATCGAGCGCAGGTAAGGTCCGCGCTGACGGAGAGCGGTCTGCACCATCTCGTCACTGAGTCTGACCGTTTGTGTCAGATAGCGATCGTAGATCCGGGCTTTGAAATCGACGCTGAGTTTGCAATCCGAGGTGGCCATGGAATCTCCAGGATTCTGATTCATTCCTTGGCCGCATTCCGTTTCTCGCCCGCGACCTGCGTCAGTATCCGCCGGAAGCGGCGGTTCTGACGGGAAGGATGCTGGATAGGATGCTCTTCAGCGCTTCGTGAGTTGCTTGAAACACGAGAAGTGGGTTTGCGCGGGATGGTTCTGCTTTCAAAGATGAATCTCGCTCTTCGGATCGCCCTATCCAAGCAACTCCGCTTCCAGCAGTTGACGCTTTCGCTCGACGCCCCAGCGGTAGCCGGTGAGCGCTCCGCTGACGCCAACGACTCGATGGCAGGGCACCAGCAGCGCCACGCGGTTGGTGGCGCAAGCACGGGCCACGGCGCGGGTGGCGTTTGCGTTTCCCAAATCGCGCGCCAGTTGGCTGTAACTGACGGTCTGGCCGCGGGGAATCTGCCGCAGCGCATTCCAGACGCGCAACTGAAACGCGGTTCCGCGCAGGTCGAGGCATTCCAAGTCTGGGCGTCCCACCCTCGCCCCGTTCTTGTTTTCGCGGCTGGGGTGGGACAGGCCAGGTTGGGGTAAGCGACTCTCTTCCTCCTCACCTCGAACCATCCCCACTGCCGCATCCACCCAATGCGCCAGTGAAGCATCTTGAACGATTTCGGCAGCGGGGAACTCGGCGCGCAGAGCGGCTTCGCCTTCACTACTCGACGCGGCCAGCGAAAGCCAGCAGAGGCCGCGCGCGGTCGCGCCTACAATCACCCAACCAAAGGGTGAAAGAGCGGAGCTCCAGGAGATGCGTTCGCCGCGGCCGCCCTGGGCAAAGCGGGCGGGGGTCATGCCCAGCCCCGCATCCTCGTAGGCGCGGCTGGAAGAGCCGAATCCGGCGTTATAGATGGCGTCGGTCACAGAGCCTCCTTCTTTCAGTTGGCGGCGAAACGCAGTGGCGCGCAGGGCGCGTTGATAGGACAGCGGGGTCGCACCCATCGCTGCTTTAAAACGCCGCTGCACGGTGAATGGGCTCATCCCGGCGATGCGTCCCAGCTCGTCGAGCGGGACCGCGCGGTCCAGGTTGGCCTCGATATGCGCACGAACACGGTCAATGGCTGCGCCGTCCAAATCGCTGCCGCTGGCATTGCCGGGATGGCAGCGCTTGCAGGGCCGGAAGCCGGCCGCCTGCGCCTCTTCCGCAGTGGCAAAGAAGCGCACATTTTCGCGCAGCGGACGGCGGCTTGCGCAGTTGGGCCGGCAAAAGACGCCCGTGGTCAGCACACCGTAAAAGAACGTGGCGTTGGCGTCGCGGCTCTGCAACTGCGCCCACGCTACCTTCGCGTCGATCACTGGACGGGGTCTCGCAGGGTGCGCATTCTCAAGAACATTCGTCATGAAAGAGATGGTCGCCGATCGAGCGCCCGCCGCGCTACCCGATTCTTGCGCGCAAATTGTTCCTGCGCCGAACTATGGTCTGCAAATGTATCGAACAAAAGCCATTCCTAACGCGAAAGCGAATCCACAACTAAAACTCTCGATCTGCACTGGGCGCTGCCCTCGTTTTCTGAGAGCCGTACCAACCCACCACATGAAAAGGCCGGTCAAAACCGGGCTAATCAGGAGACTCATCCCATGAATTCTCGACGGATGAAACATTGGGTGAGGAAAGATCGGCAGGCTGAGTGCACCCGCGGCGAGTCCCAAGATCCCTGATCCCGTACCGGCAATCAGTAGGTTGATCGTGGAGAATTCGGAGAATACACTCCTTACTCCGCGTAAAAGGAGTGCGATCAAAGATTCGATGATGATCGCGTAAAAGGCTTCAAAAAGCACCTCGGCGATCATGGCAAACAACGCGCCCAAGATTTCATCCATATTTAAACCGATCCGGATGCCGGTTGGATTTGCAGGAACAAGAAACCGAATTGCCTTTAACTCCGAGGATGTTCCGGCATTCATGGAGGTACGCAGACTAGTAGCGTTCGTTCCCGCAAAAATTGGCTGCAATCCCAAATTTGGCTATCTACTGAAGGAAGATGCCAGCGCCGCCTCGGCCCTCGCCAGATCGGCCTCGGTGTCCACGCCGATGGTGTCGCGGGGGGCGTCGGCCACATAGAGGGCGATGCCGTTTTCCAGCAAGCGAAGTTGCTCCAGGCGCTCGATCTGTTCCAGCGGCGAGGGCGGCAGGGCGGCAAACTGCTCCAGCGCCGCGCGGCGATAGGCGTAGATGCCCAGATGCTTGCGCCAAACGGCGTGGCCGCTCCCATCGCCGGCCGTTTGGTGCGTGGGAGTGCCGTCGCGATCGTAGGGAATGGTGGCGCGGGAGAAATACAGCGCCCGTCCGTCCAGAGCGGTGACGACCTTGACGGCGTTGGGGTCGCCGATCTCGCCGGCAGCGCAAGGGACGGCCAGTGTGGCCACCTGGACCGCCGGGTTCGCAAAAAGCGCCAGCAGCGGGGGGAAAAAATCAGGGGTCAAGGTCGGCTCGTCGCCCTGGATATTGACCAGAATATCGGCGTCGATGCGGCTGGCCACTTCGCGCACGCGGTCCGAGCCGCTGGGGCACTCGGTCGAGGTCATCTGGAAGGGAAGGCCGCGCTGGCGGCAGAGGGCGGCGACTTCATCCGAGTCGGTGGCGATGAGCACCGGGTCCATTAAACCGCTGGCGGCGGCGGCGCGCCAGACCCACTCGATCATGGGACGGCCGGCCAGCTCGCGCAACACCTTGCGCGGCAACCGCGTCGAGTTGAGCCGGGCCGGGATCACCGCGGCAATGCGCAACACACTCATGCAGACGAGTTTATCGCAATCGCGCGGAGAGAAGCATAGGGCCGGAACGCATTGCCCTCAATCAGCGGATTCAGGGGCCAGATTCCTATTTTTCGGCTATAGCTGTGCTGGCGAGAGCCCGTATTCTGCATTGGGCAATCGGACATTGGCCGCGGCTCCTTGTCGGCCGGTTTGACCTGCAATCCTGCCGCCCTTATCATCTAGAGATGGACCCCTGCGCGCCTCCCTGTGCGCGGAGGTGCTGTGTGTACAGAATGCACCCTTTGACCGGGCGCGTCATCACATCCCCCAGGGCGGGGTAGCTCAGATGGTTAGAGCGACGGATTCATAACCCGTAGGTCGGCAGTTCGATCCTGCCTCCCGCCACCAATCCAAACACCGCAATACCACTCGATCTCAACAACCGGACTGTCTCGGCTGGCGACGGGGCCGCGGGAGGCGTTCGCCTATTTTCCAATGCAGAAGGTGTAAATGTAAAATAACCGTTTTAAATAGAGAATGATAAAGTGATATACGTACTGTAGTGGACGTATCTGTGGACATGCTTTTATTTGCATTCCGGGAAGCTATTCCGGTAGCCCAATTTCCATTAGCGAGCAACCCCTAGAGATTTCGTCATACGATCTCTCCGTGTGGTTCCGGTGAAGTGTATAGAAACTCGTCAAGTTGCATGACAGCTTATGGCCCAAAAAAGCTTGGAGCCTCAACGCGGCGGCTTGTTTTCTCAGTTTTAATCGGCAATGGCGACATGCACCTGAAGAACTGGTCGCTGCTCTATCCAGATGGACGCACGCCCATCTTGTCGCCCGCCTACGATTTCGTTGCCACACTTCCCTACATTCCGAACGACAGTCTGGCGCTCAGCTTCGGCGGCAGCCGCAGTCTGAGTGAAATCTCCACCGACCAGGTGCGGCGATTCGCAGACGCAGCCCGCCTGCCGGCAAGCCCTTTGTGGAAGATGGTCACGGAAACTGCCGACCGCACCGTCGCCGCCTGGAAGGGCTTTCCGAGAAAGACCTGCTGCCGGAGAAGATGCGCAAAGCTATTGGAGATCAGATTCTCGCCGTCGCAAAAAGCGTGGGGCAAGCTCATGGGTGACCTGCTTGCCGCGTAGCATGGATGTTCTACGATCTTCCGGGATCCAAACGGCGTTTGTCGGTCCCAATCCTCAATTTGGCATGCAAATTGCATTGGATGAGTGTATTGGCTGATATCGTCAACTTAGGCCGGTGTTGGTCAGGTAATGCCAACTCTCATTGCAGATTCGCGCAGACTTGGCATTCTCCAAATTCCCTACCATTATCTCTGAAATCTGACCAGTAACAAAGAGTATGTTGAGCCGCTCACGTGTCAAAGACCTCAACGTCTCCGTTCGGGGGCGTAGTTAACGCAAGTATTGAGCGTGTTGTAAGTCCTGATCTAGAAATCTTATTTTCCCCATATTGCTTCGGAAGCGCAAGGGGATCCCAAGCAGAGTACTCTTGGTGCTACCTCCAACTTCCCAGTTGAAACCTACCATTTGGGAACGTCTCTTTCCAATCGTGACCATCTGGGGAGCCCCGCCTACGCTCGGTACTTTTGGATCTTCGATAACCGCCTTCAGGACATGCAGGATGTCATCAGTTTTCAGGGCATTTTTCAATTTGAGTGTGGCCAAGATAGATCGCGCTTTTGCCTGTCCAGATCCATAGCAGAGAACCGTCTGTTGACCAAGCTCTCGCTCTTCGATCGATACGCCTGATAAAGCCAAGGAGATCTCGAACAGGCGAAACTTCGCCTTCCGAACATCGAACCCACAATAAAGTAGGGTTGCGCCAGACGCGAGCCACGAAGGCGGGAAGGTTGGAATTATGTCGTCTAGGAGCAGAACCAGGGCTTTCGCACGTGCATCGAGAGTTGGGCTCTTTGCCGATCCTCCCTGCGAAAGCACGTTGCTAGCCGCCAGCACCGCATTGGACTGAAGGATGCAAGCCATCCCTGGCAGCGACGAACCACAGTATCCGATGTATTCGTGGAGGGTATGGACCCGAGTGATCTTGGGTGCGTATTGCCAAGACTCTTTTCCTGCAGAAAGCAAGCTATCAGACGCAAGATGAAGCCCAGTCGGGTTGTCCTCCCGGTTAAGCCATGCCAGCAAAAGTGTCATCGTTCTTGCATCATAACCGAAGGTACCCCCAATCAGATAGGATATTCACATGCCGCGCCCACCCAATCCAGAGAGTGAATCGGAGATTGCTGCCCGGCTTAGGCTCGGGGAATTTCTGGTCAAAGCTCGCACCTTCCTCGAGCTTGTTCATAGATCGGTCACGCACGATACGAGTCGGCTAGCTTTTGGCGTGAAAGAGGCACTTTCCCATCTCTGGACGGACGCTGATGGAAAACTCCAGGGAGTAATCGAATCTCAGGACATTGGGAATCCCAAGTGGCGACGCGATGCTCTTGCCGACGCCAGCGTGTTCGGAGAGGAACTGAATGCAAAGGATCGCATCTTGGGGTATTTCTTGGAGGAAAGAAGATTTCTCGCGGTATTGCGTTTCCTTGCGAGTCTATTCGGTAGCCTCTCGAAGGCGTTTCCTGTATTGAGTGCTGTGAAAGAGTTCATTGACGCTGTGCTCTGTGCACGTGATTGGCTACCAAACGATCCAGAAATCACTACACTTGGAGATCTCAGATAGCTCCAGATATTCTCTTGCCGTAAATACCTACAAACGGGTTATTTCGCTGGAATTTATCTCATTTTACGCATGCTCGGCATAGCGCTCGCCGAGCATAAATAGGGAACGAAAAGTTGCCAAGTGTCCAGACTTGTAAAGGATCTCGATTAAAGACGAATGCCCAGGATCTCGGCCAGGAAAATTTTTCCACCTTCTCCCGGTACTCCCTCAATCGCCCGGCCGAAGCAGCCGTGAAGCCATGCCATCCAAGGCGTGACATCAAGTATGGTGATTGCCCAAGCCTCCGCCCCCGTGCAGTACCATGTTTACCAAATGAGAATCATCCGGAATATCGGCACGGACCGTGTCGTCGATGAACTGCGTCGGGCCTTAACCCCTCCGTGTTCCCTGAGCCTGGCTTCGCCGACGCTTTCTCTTTTCGCCTTTTCCGAGTTGCGCGATCTTCTTACAAAGCTCGACAGTTGCCGGGTTGTGCTTGGGGAGCGCGCTGACGATCTGGCCATTACCGGTGGGGAGGCAGACCGCGGCTTTCGCAATCGCCTAAACCTGCGATGGCTGGCGCGGGAGTGCGCCGTCTGGATCGAAGGCAAGGTGGAGTTGCGCAGCGCAGCGCGTCCATTACCGCAGTCGATTCTCATTGCCGGCGGCAAAGAAGCCGGTCCGAAGCGCGTCATTACCGGCAACTGCTCGTTCAGTACGGATGGCCTGGGGATTACGCCGGGCAACCAGTTCAGTCTGATCCAATGTGCCGAGGCTCCCGAGGAGGCCGATCTGCTGGCCTCCTGGTTTACGAGTATGTGGAATACCGTTGGGCCATCGGACCGGGGCAAGGCGGAGCTGTTGGCCAGGCTGCGCGATCTTGCCGCTGCCCAGGCCCCTTCGCTGATCTACTACCTCACGCTGCATCAGGTCTTCCATGAGACTGGCGGCCAGTTGGACGAGGAGCGGATCGTAAAGTCCGCCACGGGCATCCGCAACACAACGGTATGGAAGAAGCTCTACAAGTTCCAGCGCGACGGCGTCATTGGGGCCATCGACAAGCTGGAGCGGCATGGCGGCTGCATCATTGCCGACAGCGTCGGCCTGGGCAAGACCTTTGAAGCACTGGCCATCATCAAATATTACGAACTGCGCAATGATCGCGTGCTCGTCCTGGTTCCCAAGCGCCTGCGCGACAACTGGACGCTCTACAAGGCAAACGACCGCCGTAATTTTCTCGCCTCCGACCGCTTCAACTACGACGTGCTGAACCACACCGACCTTTCCCGCGACGGCGGCAGCTCCGGCGACATCAATCTGTCGCATGTGAACTGGGGCAACTACGATCTGGTGGTCATTGACGAGTCCCACAACTTCCGCAACAAGGCGACCCACAACACCCGCGAAACCCGCTATGGCCGCCTGATGCGGCGAATCATTAAAGACGGCGTGAAGACGCGCGTGCTCATGCTTTCGGCCACGCCGGTCAACAACCGCCTCTCTGACCTCAAAAATCAGATCGCGTTCGTCACCGAGGGCAACGACGTTGCGCTTGCCGAGCATGGAATCGCTAGCATCGAAGCCACCATCCGGCAGGCGCAGCTTCAGTTCAACCGTTGGCAGGCCATGGAGAATGGGGATCGCAGTTCGTCGCGCCTGCTCGACATGCTGGGTTTCGACTACTTTAGGCTGCTCGACCTACTCACCCTGGCGCGCTCCCGGAAGCATATCGAAAAGTATTACGGCACCGCGGAGACCGGCCGGTTCCCGGAACGGCTGAAGCCAGTCAATCTCAAGCCCGATGTGGATCTGGCCGGCGAGTTCCGCTCCATTCGCGAAATCAACAACGAGATTCGCCGCCTGACCCTGGCCGCTTATGCGCCGCTCCGCTACGTATTGCCGCACAAGGCCGCGGCCTATGACGCGAAATACAGCACCCAGATTCACGGCGGCGAAGGATTCTTCCGTCAGGTGGACCGCGAAGAAAGCCTGGTGCATCTGCTTCGTGTGAACGTCCTCAAGCGCATGGAAAGCGCAGTGACTTCCTTCGCGCTCACTCTGGGCCGCCAGCTTGCCGATGTGGACCAGACGCTGGCCCGCATCGACGCCAAAGCCGAGGCCGTCGATGAACTCGATATTGCGGACCTGGACACCGGCGATCCCGACTTCGAGAGCCTGCTGGTCGGGCGCAAGGTAAAGGTGCTCCTGCAGGATGTGGACCTGATCCGCTGGCGGCAGGATCTGATTCAGGACCGCAACCGGCTGGCGACGCTGCTTTCCGCGGCCCATCAGGTGACCGCCGGGCGGGATGCCAAACTACAGGCGCTGCGCGAAGTGATCGAGCGCAAATGCCGCCAGCCCATCAATTCCGGCAACCGCAAAATCCTCGTCTTTACCGCCTTTGCGGACACGGCGGCCTATCTCTACGACGAGCTGGCCGACTGGGCGCGCCGGGAACTTGGCCTGCACGCGGCCTTGGTCACCGGAACCGGCCACAACCAGACCACCCTGCCCAACCTGCGCCGGGACTTTGTCAGCATCATCACCGCCTTTTCGCCGCGCTCCAAAGAGTGCCCGTCCGAGATGCTGGCGGAGGGCGAAATCGATCTGCTCATCGCCACCGACTGCGTCAGCGAGGGCCAGAACCTGCAAGACTGCGACATGGTGGTCAACTACGACATCCACTGGAACCCGGTCCGCATCATCCAGCGCTTTGGCCGCATCGACCGCCTGGGCTCGTCCAATGAATCCATCCAGCTCATCAACTTCTGGCCCAACCTGGAGCTGGAGGAGTACATCAATCTGGAGCAGCGAGTCAGCGGGCGCATGGTGCTGCTGGACATCTCCGCTACCGGCGAAGAGAACATCATCGAGTACCAGTCCGGCGACCAGATGAACGATCTGGAATACCGGCGCAAGCAGTTACTGAAACTGCAGGACGCCAACATCGATCTGGAAGATCTGAGCAGTGGCGTTTCCATTGCCGACCTGACCCTGAGCGACTTCCGCATCGATCTGGCTGGCTACCTGCGCGAGCATCCGGGCAAGCTGGAAACTTCCCCGCTGGGTTTGTACGCGGTGACCACCACTTTCGGCGGCGATGACGGCGCAATTACCCCCGGCGTCCTCTTCTGCCTGCGGGCGGTGGGCGAGGCGGCTTTGAAAAACGTTGAGCCGGGCTATCCGCTGGCCCCGCATTATATGGTGCATGTGGGCGAAGATGGAGCGGTCTTGCTGCCCTTTACCCAGGCCAAGCAGGCGTTGGACCGGCTCAAGCGGCTCTCCATCGGGCGCGATCTGCCCGATGCCGGCGCATACGCCCGCTTCGACAAGATCACCGGCAATGGCCGGGATATGGCCCGGATTCAGGAACTGCTTGCTCAGGCCGTCGCCTCCATCGTCGGTAAAAAAGAAGAACGCGCCGTCGCCAGCCTCTTCAACCCCGGCGGCACGTACGCGCTTCAGGGAGAATTTGCCGGGATGAACGACTTCGAGGTGGTCGCATTTCTTGTGATCCTGCCCGAGGCGGATGCCCGATGAACGCCGCCGAGATTCTCAGCGCACTGGCCTTGCCGCCGCAGGCGCTTGTGGACCGGCGCGTCCCCAAAAAGATGCTGACCGAGCAGGGCGATTTCACCGCCGCGGACAAGCGCCGGCTGCTGGATGGCATTGAGGAACTGACCTGGGTGGCGGCTCTCAAGCCCTCCAATATCGGAGTCCCGGCCTTCCGCGACGAGACCTGTGAATATCTGGAGATCGCCGTTCTGACGGCCACGCTGCGCCCGGCGGCCAGGGCGGCTCGGTTCCCGGTGCGGGTATTGGAGCTGATTCACCGCGCCATTCCCTACCCGGTGCTGCTGATCGCCGAACAGGCCGGGGCTGTGCATCTCTCCGTGGCCCACAAGCGGTGGTCGCAGGGCGAAGGCGGCAAGGTGGTCGTTGATTCCATGCGCGGTGTCGAGTTATCTGGCGGCTCACCGGATTCCGGCTCGCCGCCAGCCGAGGAAGCCGCGTTTCTGGCCAGTCTGTCCATCTCCAGGCTGCCAACCGCTCATCTCTATGCCTTGTATGATGGTTGGTTGGAAGGTTTTATCGCGCTGGAGGCGGCTCGTATCGTGGGCAGCTTCAAGCCGCCGGTCACCTCGGAAGAGTCCGCAACTCTACGTCAGGGGCTGGAGGAGCACAGTCGCATCGCGCGGCAACTGGTTGCGTTGCGCGCTCAGGCGCGCAAGGAAAAGCAGCTCAACCGGCGCGTCGAAATCAACTTGTCGGTGCAGCGGTTGGAGGCGGAACTGGCGGCGGAAATCGCAACGCTGTCAGCCGCCATGAAGGCGTAATTCAATTGACCCGTATTGGAAGGAACTAGAGATCCGATGAAGCCCTTGACTGCCCTGGACCCTGAAACCAAATCCCCCGACATCGTGGCCGGCAATGTGGAGCACCTGCGCGCGCTTTTCCCGGAGGCCTTCACCGAGGGCAAGGTGGACTTCGAGGTGCTGCGCCAGTTGCTGGGCGGGGCGGTCGAGGAGCGGGAAGAAAAGTACGGGCTCAACTGGCACGGCAAGCGCCGCGCCCGCCAGCTCGCGCTCACGCCCTCCACCGGCACGCTGCGCCCCTGCCCGGAAGAGAGCGTGGATTGGGATACGACCCAAAATCTGATGATCGAGGGCGACAACCTGGAGGTGCTCAAGCTGCTCCAGAAGAGCTACGCCGGCAAGGTGAAGCTTATCTATATTGATCCGCCCTACAACACCGGCAAGGACTTCGTGTACCCCGACGACTTTCGCGACAACATCAGCAACTATCTCCAGCTCACCGGCCAGATCGACAGCGACGGCCGCAAGATCAGCTCGAATACCGAAGCCTCCGGCCGCTTCCACACCGACTGGCTGAACATGATGTACCCACGGCTGAAACTGGCGAGGAATCTGCTGAAAGATGATGGGGTGATATTTGTTGCTATAGATGGAGGTGAAGCTTCCAATCTTGCGGCTCTATTGAATGAAGTGTATGGAGAGGAGAATTGCATCGTCAACGTTGTTTGGGAGAAACGTGTCTCACCTGCAAACGATGCTAAATGGTTTAGTAGCGATCATGATCTTATTCTCGTATACGCAAAGAACAAGGACATTTGGAGGCCGCAGCGTCTCCAGAGAAATTCGGAGCAATTGGAATATTATAAGAATCCAGACAATGACACACGTGGTCTTTGGAACTCCGCAACCTACACATGCAATAAGAGTAAAGACGAACGTCCGAATCTTTATTATTTAATTACGAACCCCAACACCGGCGAAGAGGTTTGGCCGAAAGAAACTGCCGTGTGGAAATACGGACCCGACGTCACGAAAAAGAATATAGAGGAAGGGCGTCTATACTGGGGAGCCGACGGCACGGCCTCTTCTCCAAGAATAAAGCTGTTTCTTTCAGATATGGATAATGTAGTACCACGGTCGGTTTGGAGCTATGACGACGCGGGCCACACACAGGAGGCAACGGGCGAACTTAAATCGCTCTTCGATGGCAGCCAAGTATTTGACTCGCCAAAGCCTGTTCGTCTCCTTAGGAGAATTGCGGATGTTGCCGGACTTTCTAGCGGAGACATTGTTCTCGACTTTTTTGCTGGAAGCGGAACAACAGGTCATGCTCTCGCAGAGAAAGCTGTTGCTGAGTCACAAGATCTCCATTATGTTCTTGTTCAACTCCCAGAGCCAACTGTGGACGGGACATATCCGACCATTGCCGACATTACGAAAGAGCGCCTTCGCCGTGCTGGTGGAAAAATCCGCGAAGAGAACCCGATGTTCGCGGGCGATCTTGGCTTCCGCGTCTTCAAGCTGGACTCCAGCAATATCCGCGCCTGGGAGCCGGAGCGCGACGATCTGGAGGGAGCGGTGCAGCAGTCCATCGAGCACCTCAAGCTGGACCGCACCGAGCAGGACATATTGTTCGAGTTGCTGCTGAAGCTGGGGCTGGACCTGACCGTGCCCATCGTCGAGCGGACGATTGCCGGCAAGACGGTGCACAGCATCGGCGGCGGCGTGCTGCTGGCCTGCCTGGCCACGGAGATTGCCGCCTCCGCAGTGGAACCGCTAGCGCTGGGCATTGTTGCATGGCGCAAGGAACTGGCTCCGGCCAGCGAAACCACCCTTGTCTTCCGCGACAGCGCCTTTGCCGACGACATTGCCAAGACCAACCTGACCGCCATCCTTCAGCAAAACGAGCTGAAGAATGTGCGCAGCCTGTAAGCGCGAAGGGCAACTATCCGGAAATTCCGGATAGTTCGTTTTCCGGGAATCGATTGCAGGTAAATATCCAGCAATTGTTTCCAAAAAGGAAATAATTCAGATCCTGGCCGCACGCAGAGATAGGATTCATCCCTCAGTGAGTGATGAATTAAGCCGCAAAACAGGAGCAGGTAGGTTTGGCGATGAAAAAGGCGAGAGACGTGCAGCAGCTTAGCCCAGTGGTAATGGATGGGATTCGCGTTGATCCAGGGAACCTGATGGATCGGGTGGTCTCGATCCTGGAGCAGGCCCGCGGCAACGTGGTGCGCGCGGTCAACAGTAATATGGTGATCGCCTACTGGCTGATCGGGCGCGAGATCATCGAGGCTGTGCAGGGCGGCGAGGAGCGGGCCGAGTATGGGCAGAACCTGCTGGAAGGGCTCGCCAAGAATCTCACAGATCGCTACGGGGAGGGGTTTTCCCTCCGCAATCTCCGAAACTTTCGCCTTTTTTATCAGGCGTTTATAGATAGATCGCCAATTCGGCAGACGCTGTCTGCCGAATTCAATCGGATTTTTCAGGAGGGAGTCGTAGCAGAAATGCAGACGGCTCTGGATACGAAGAATGAACGGCATGGTTTCTTCCCCAACCTGAGCTGGTCTCACTATGTCACGCTTTCCAAAGTGGAGAATCGCGCCGAGAGACAATTTTATGAGATCGAAGCGGAAAAATGCGGCTGGAGCGTCAGAGTCCTGGAACGGCAGATTCACACTTGCCTCTTTGCCCGCCTGCTGAAGAGCAACGACAAGGAAGGCGTGCTGGCCCTGGCCGATGAAGGGCAGACGGTCAGTCAGCCCATCGATATCATCAAGCACCCCTATGTCCTGGACTTCCTGGACCTGCCGGACCGCGAGCAGCTGCGCGAAACGGACCTGGAAGCGGCGATCATCGGCAATCTGCAACCTTTTCTTCTGGAACTTGGCAAGGGATTCGCCTTTGTTGCCCGTCAGTACCGGGTTGCCGCAGAGTCGCAGAACTACTTCATCGATATGGTCTTCTACAACTACCTGCTGAAATGCTTTGTGCTGATCGACCTGAAAATGGGTCGGCTGGAGCATCAGGACGTTGGCCAGATGGATATGTATCTACGCATCTTCGATGATTTGAAGCGCTGCGCGGACGACAACCCCACTGTGGGCCTGATTCTGTGCGCGGAAAAGGACGAGGTGGTGGCGCGGTACTCGATTTTGCATGAGAACCAGCAGATGTTCGCCTCGAAGTACATGCTCTATCTGCCCACAGAAGAAGAGCTACGCATAGAGCTTGGCCGGGAGCAGATTGAAATCCGCCACCAGTCCTCAAACCTGCGCCGCAAACCTGACCTCAAGGCCGGAGAAAACAGACCATCATGAAACTGCACTTTGAGCCCGACCTCGATTATCAGCACGCCGCCATTGAAGCCGTCTGCGACCTCTTTCGCGGCCAGGAGATCTGCCGCACGGAATTCACGGTGACCCGCGATGCGCTGGGCGCGCAGGCTGCGTTGGCCTTTGCGCAAAGCGAACTGGGCATCGGCAATCGGCTGGAATTGCTGGACGATGAGGTGCTGGCCAACTTGAAGGCCATCCAGTTGCGCAACGGACTGGCGCCTTCTTCGGGGCTGGCCTCGGGCGATTTCACCATTGAAATGGAAACCGGCACGGGAAAGACCTACGTCTACTTGCGGACGATCTTCGAGTTGAACCGGCGGTATGGGTTCACCAAGTTCGTGATCGTGGTGCCGTCGGTGGCCATCAAGGAGGGCGTATACAAAACGCTCCAGATCACCGAAGAGCACTTCCGCGCGCTCTACGCCAATACGCCCTTTGAGTATTTTCTCTACGATTCCGGCAAACTGGGGCAGGTGCGCAACTTTGCGACCAGCCCGCAGATCCAGATCATGGTGGTGACGGTCGGCGCCATCAACAAGAAGGACGTGAACAACCTATATAAGGAAACGGAGAAGACCGGCGGCGAAAAGCCCATCGACCTGATCCGAGCCACGCGGCCGATCCTGATTGTGGATGAGCCGCAAAGCGTGGACGGCGGCCTGCTAGGCCAAGGCAAGCAAGCTCTGGACGCGATGTTGCCGCTATGCACCCTGCGCTTTTCTGCAACGCACGTCGACAAACACCACATGGTCTACCGGCTGGACGCGGTGGACGCCTATGAACGCAAGCTGGTGAAGCAAATCGAGGTGGCTTCGCTGGAAGTGGAGGGCGGCCACAACAAAGCCTACGTGAAGCTGCTTGCGACCGCCAACAAACGCGGCAAGTTTACCGCCAAGGTGGAATTGGACGTACAGCGGGTGACCGGCGCGCAGCGCGAGGTGGTTAATATCGGCCCCGGAGACGACTTGCAGCAGGTGACCGGGCGCGAGGTCTATGCCGACTGCCTGGTCTTGAACATCGGCTGCAAGGCAGGCGAGGAGTTCCTGGAACTGAGCAATCAGGAGCAGCCGCTGCGCGTGGGCGAGTCGATTGGCGATGTGGACGGCGACGCGCTGAAGCGCCTGATGATCCGCCGCACCATCGAAGAGCACCTGAACAAGGAATTGCGCCTGCGTCCGCAGGGCATCAAGGTGCTCAGCTTGTTCTTCATTGACACCGTCGAGCACTACCGGCGCTACGACGGCAGCGGCCAGGTGAAAGGCAAGCTGGCGTTGATGTTCGAGGATGAATACCGCAAGGCCTCCGCCATGCCGAAATACCGGACCTTATTTAAGGAGGTGGATTTGTCGGCCGATGCGGTCGAGGTCCATGACGGCTATTTTTCGATCGACAAAAAGGGAGGCTGGACGGATACCGCCGAGAATAACCAATCGAGCCGCGAAAATGCCGAACGCGCCTACAACCTGATCATGCGCGACAAGGAAAAGCTGCTCAGTTTTGAGAGCAAGCTGAAGTTCATCTTCTCGCACTCCGCGCTGCGCGAAGGCTGGGACAACCCGAACGTCTTCCAGATTTGTGCGCTGCGCGACATTGGGACGGAACGCGAGCGCCGCCAGACGATTGGCCGCGGACTGCGGCTTTGCGTGAACCAGCAGGGTGAGCGGCTGCGCGGCTTCGACATTAATACCCTGACGGTCATCGCCATGGAGGGATACGAGCAGTTCGCCGAGAATCTGCAACGGGAGATCGAGCAGGACACCGGCATCCATTTTGGCGTGGTCGAAAAGCATCAGTTTGCGTCGATCCCGGTGATCGATGCCGCCGGACAGACAATTGCCCTGGGCGTGAGCCAGTCCGAGGCTATCTGGTCGCATCTGAAAAACGCCGGCTACGTCGATTCCAGGGGCAAGGTGCAGGACCAGTTGCGGAAGGCGCTCAAGGAAAAAACGGTCGAGTTGCCCGAGGAATTCCGGGGGCAACTCCCACAGGTGACCGAAATCCTGCGCAAATTGGCCGGCAAGCTGGACATCAAGAATGCCGATGAGCGCCGGACAGTTCGGACGCGACAGGCCGTTCTCCAAAGCGAGGAGTTTCTGGCTCTGTGGGAGCGGATCAAGCACAAGACCACGTACCGGGTTCAATTCGACAATGAGAAGTTGATTTCCGATTGCGCCGACGCTCTGCGCAAGGGGCCACAAGTCACCAAGACTCGCGTGCAGATACGGAAGGCCGATTTGGCCATCGGTCGCGGCGGTGTTCTGGCTGAGGAAACAACCACGTCGGCACCGGTCATACTGGAAGAAACGGACATTGAACTGCCCGATCTCCTCACCGATCTACAGGACAAAACACAGCTGACCCGCCGCAGCCTGGCGCGCATTCTTGTCGGAAGCCGGCGTCTTGAGGACTTCAAATTGAACCCCCAGCAGTTCATCGAACTGGCGACGGAAGCAATCAACCGTACCAAGCGGCTGGCGATTGTGGATGGAATACGCTACCAGCGCATCGGCGAAGACGCTTTTTATGCGCAGGAACTTTTCGAGTCAGAGGAATTGACCGGCTACCTGAAGAATATGCTGGAAGCCCGAAAGTCGGTCTATGAGCAGGTGGTCTACGACTCGGCCGGTGTGGAGCGCACCTTTGCCGAGCAACTCGAAAAGAATGAGGCGGTCAAGGTGTACGCCAAGTTGCCCGACTGGTTCAAAGTGCCAACTCCCCTGGGGACATACAACCCGGACTGGGCAGTGCTGGTAGAAAAGGATGGGGCGGAGCGGCTTTATCTGGTCGTCGAAACCAAGCCCAGCCTGTACAAAGACGACTTGCGTGACAGAGAAACCGCGAAAATGGCCTGTGGGAAAGCGCACTTTGAGGCGCTTGCTGTTGGCGTGAACCCGGCGCAATTCCGGGTGGCGACGACTCTGGAGGACGTGCTGGCGAGAGGATAATCCTCTCTTGCCGCCGTCCGGCGGCTACTCCTGCGATTTGAGCGGCGGATAGATCAGATCGGCAATCAATTCTTCGGCCTCAAACATTGGGGCGCCTGTCGAGCGCGCCTGAGCCATAATCTCCCACGCCTGGGCTGCCTGTTCCTGCAAGAACGCTGGCAGCGTTCCCTGACGCGCCATTTTCTCCGCCTCGCGTGGACGGTTGCGATAGTAGTTCGTCTCCACTTTTGCCAGCAGATTCTGGAAGGCCGGAAGCGTCATCAATTCCGGCTTCCAAGAAGAACTCGCTGTCACAAAACAGGCTGCATGTGGATTCACTAAACACCTCCAAAGAAGATTTCATAACTTGACACTTTCCATTCAAATGCAGAACTACTTCCTTTTCACATAACCGTTTCAATTCTTCCTGCTTCCGTTCTTACTCGATTTTGCTTTACAACACTGGCACATCACGGGCATCTCACTGACCTGTGTGTTTCATCGCGGTTTTGTTTCTGCGCCGTTACACTTTCCAATCAAATTCAGTACTACTTCCTTCCACATCACTGTCTCAATCCATTCCGTTTCTATTCTTCATCCGATTTTGCTTTTCAACACTCTGCAATTTGTTTCCGCACAAAGTCCTCATGTGTTGCGAATTTGATTGCCGCCGATGAATGAAACGTGCGAGTAGTTTCAAACGACAGCACGAATACCTTACGAAAGATTGTGGGGTTGATTGCATGGTACATCCAGTGATAGCTTCAAAAACTTGGAAGAATATCTTAAACGTAATGGTGGCGGTGAAAAAAATGAACAACACCCTAAGAGGTGACGTAGTGTTGTCGAGCACTCTTACAGGTTTCGACACGGTTGCGAGAGAGATGAAAGCGGTTGCTGCGACCAATGTTCGATGTGAAGAGCGGTAGCAAACCGGCTTGCAATATGATGTCTGGCACGGCAGGGCCGCGTTTTGTGCCGATGATTCTCACTGCGTGTTTGCATAGCCGCGTACGCAAATTGCAGTTGTGTCTGGCCGGGCGCTAGACAAGATGCACAAAGTCCGCTGCGATGCGATCCTGCGCGGACACCCCGAGGCCGGCATCCTTGGCGAAGGTTGGCCAACAGTTCAGAGCTGCGCGCACGTCGGCCAGCAGGGATTGCGGTCGCCGCACACCAAAGCGGTCGGCTTCTTCGAGCAAGTCCTCACGGCCAATATCGCGGAACCGGCCATTCACGCTCATCAGATGCTGATAGGTCCATTCACCCTTGGGGTTGTAGGCGTAGGTCACATCGTAGGCCGGGGCCAGTTCCCATTGCCCGCCCTGCTTGAGGCGGAAGGAAATGTTCTTCGTGTGGTCGTCGCAGTTGCGGGCCATGACGTTGAACGCCATGCGCCTGAAGGCCTGGCTGATGGCCTCGTCTCCCAAGCGCAACTTGGCAATCACCATGAAAAGCTGCGCATAGGCATGTGTCGCCCGCTGTTTGAAATCGAGCTGTTGCATCGCGCAAAGCGTCTGCAAATGGTGCTTCCGTGTCACGCCATCGACGACCTCGCGGTCGAAACGCTTGGTCATAAAGTGTGCACGATGGTTTTCTTCCAGCAGGCGGCAGGGAGAGATCGAAATGCCCGCAGCCTGCGCCATCTGGGAGTATGCGTATTCGATCCGGCCATAATCGGCGCCGGTGCCCAACTCCATATCGCGGCCTACGCCGTCGAACTTCAGCAGCCAGTGCTCAAAGCCGGGGGCTGCTTCAAACTGCCCGCTGCGTACTTCATCAGTCACCGGATTCCATGCGATAACCGCTTTGGCGCGGGCTCCGCCCGCCGACGTGCCAACTTTGATGATGTTGGCCAATGCCGCCTGCGCTTCGCGATCCGCGGAGAGGCTGCCTTGCACAAGCCTGCGCGCCTCCTCTACCAGCGATTTCATGGCGATGGGCGTTGCGCTTTCGCGATGTGAGCCGCGTGCTGGCTGGAACTCCAGTGCGCCCATGCCGCGCTTGCCCATATAGGCCAGGCGGTCCAGAACCGTCACGGAGCTTTTTTCAACGCCGTGCATGGCCATCCATGCGTCGATCAGCGCGTTACCGAAATCGTCGGGGAGCGCATCGGCCAGCATTGCTGGAAGCCGATAAAAGGTTGCTTCTGGAAGGTTCGGAAAGATAAAGACCGGTCGCGTGTCATCGACGGGCATCGTGAGCGGAGCCAAATCGACACCAGTACGTTTCCACTCCGGCGTGAAGGCGAAGGCATAGCAGCCGAGTTGCGGATCGACGGCCAAAGCGCCTACCCGCTGCCCCCAGATCCGAACTTCAATGACATGTGTCGGCTTCATGACTGGCTCTTCCCGCCCGCGCGTGGCCGGCTTGCCCGTTGGCGCGTCTTAGCGCTGCGAAGAATCTCAAGCGGGTTGACGGCTGGCGTGGGGGCCAAGGTCTTGAGGGCTTCCAGGGAGTCCAATGCTTTCAGCGTTCGAATCAGGGTCTCCACCGTCGAGCCGCGTCCAGCCTCCAGATTCCGCAATGACTTTTCTGAGATTCCGGCTTTCTCCGCGGTCGTCCGCTGATCCAGATTCTGCGACAGGCGCAGCCGTTGGATCTGCTCTCCGAGGAGAGCCTGTAGCTGTGCGGGCGTCTGGAACGATAAGTCGCTCATATAGGAAATATATTACCGATTATTGTCTATAAAATCAAAAATAGGATAAATTATACCGTTTAAGCTATGTTTTATCGATGGTGGTCGGGGGGATTGAGCGTGCCCCCGCTGAGCGTCTCGCAGTTTCCTCCCGGCCACATCGGCGTTTGCAAGGGCAGATCGGAGGATCAACAGAAGCAGATATACTTGGGCCACTCGTATCATTGGAGTGAGCTATGTTCGACGTTACCGGGCAAGATATTTCGTTTCTTTCTGATGAAGACCTAAGGACTCTTGTCGGGCGTCTCTGTGAGGCGGAGCTGAGCCGCCTTGGACTGTCTCCGTTATGCGCGACTTGGGGAGGCAATCAAAATGCCGTCGATGGCGGTGTAGACGTCCGTGTCACCCTAGGTGAATCAGCTCCGCTCAGAGCGGCATTTGTGCGCCCAAATACTGTGTATCAAGTCAAAGCGGAAGACATGGCTCGCGGGAAGATTCTCGCGGAGATGGCGCCAGAAGGAACACTCCGGCCGTCAATTCTGGAGCTCGCGACCGAGAGTGGCACCTACATCATCGTCAGTTCTAGGGGCTCGGTCTCGGACTCCGCCCTCGCCGACCGCAGGCGCGCAATGCACGATGCCGTGGCAGGCATTGCCAACTGCGAGGATCTGCACCTGGACTTCTACGACCGCGATCGACTCGCGACTTGGGTACGGGATCACCCTAGTATCGTCGCTTGGGTCCGCGGGCGGATCGGTCGGCCTATTTCAGGATGGCGCCCCTACGATGACTGGGCAGCTTCGCACGAAGGTCTGGCCGGCACGTACCTTACCGACGAATCACTCCGTATCCAAGGCCCGGCCTCCAAAGGCGAAGGGGAATCTATCGTCCAGGGAATGGAGCGGCTTCGGAGAACACTTGCAACAGAACGAGGTGTTGTTCGCTTAGTCGGCCTGTCCGGAGTGGGCAAGACGCGCTTGGTGCAAGCTCTCTTCGATGATCGAGTCGGACAGTTCGCTCTGGCTCCAGACCTGGCCATCTATACGAATCTCTCGGACAACCCGAGTCCGCAGCCCATTGCCGTCATTACCGAACTCGTAGCTCAACACCGTCATCAGGTCTTGATCGTCGACAACTGCACTCCCGAGCTTCATCGCAGGCTCGCTGAAGTCTGCACGCAAACCGAGAGCCGCGTGAGTTTGCTCACGGTTGAATATGATGTGCGCGAAGACCAGCCGGAGGGCACGGATGTCTACGAGCTTCAACCATCCTCGGACGATCTGATTGAAAAACTGCTCCAGCGTCGGGTGACAGGGCTGTCTCAAGTGAACGCCAGATCGATCGCGACGTTTGCGAGTGGTAATGCGCGAGTCGCTCTCGCCCTAGCTCATACGGTCGATATAGATGAGTCCGTTGCGTCGTTGAAGGACGCCGAATTGTTCGAGAGGCTCTTTCGCCAGCGCCACGAATCCAGCAGTTCTCTCCTGCTTTCCGCGCAGGCGTGTTCCCTTGCGTACTCCTTCCAGGGAGAAGATCTTGGCGCGGGAGACGAAGCGGAACTCTCGAAGCTGGCCGCAGTGGTTGGCAAGGACGCTCGCACTCTCTACGCCGATGTCGCGGAGCTGAAGCGAAGAGACCTCGTGCAGCAGAGAGGGGTTTGGAGGGCGTTACTCCCGCATGCGATTGCCAATCGTCTTGCAGCTATGGCTTTGGAAAACATCTCTTCCCAAGACTTCGACCAGCTCGTCGGCAGTCCCTCCGCGCGTCTTCTGAAGACCATCTCGCGCCGTTTGGGATACCTCCACACCTCACCAACAGCTCAGAGCATCGTCAAGCGTTGGCTTGAAGACGACGGGCTGCTCGGGCATGTCGAAGAACTCGATGAGACCGGAAGGGCGATGTTAAATAATGTCGCTCCTGTTGATCCAACAGGGGTCATCGACGCGATTGAACGCGCGATGCTGAGGACTCGCCAAACAGGAAAGATTCTCGCAGGCAAAGATTTTCGCACGCTACTACTGTCTCTTGCTTTTGAAGCTGAGCTCTTTGACCGCTGCGTCGCGCTCATCCTCGATCTCATCGAGTTCGAGGAGCCAGGATGCTATGCGAACCAGGTGAGAAACAGCTTCCCGTCGCTCTTCCACCCGCTTCTTTCCGGGACGCATGCCACCATCGAGCAACGTTGCCGAATCGTCGATGGCTTATTAAAGTCGACCAGTGAGGTGAGGCGGGAGCTCGGATTCAAGTCCCTGGAGGCGATGCTGCAAACGTCGGGTTTCTCGTCGTTTCATCGTTTCGAGTTCGGTGGACGTTCACGGGACTACGGGTGGCACCCGAAATGCCGGCAAGACGTGGTGCACTGGTTCCAGTCGGTTCTCGCACTCTGCGCGTCCCATGACGTCCGCAACGACGCGAGTTCTTACCGCGTTCGTACGATTTTGGGAACACACCTCCACAGCCTGTGGATGGAAGCCGAACTGCAGGATGAGGTTGAAGCAATTTGCCGCGAGTTCCAGGCGAGGCGATTCTGGCCAGAAGGTTGGACCGGCATACGTTCAATCCGACGTTGGCGCGAGGAACCGCTGCCTGCCGAGGAAGACTCCAAACTCACGAGGATCGAGGCGACACTGTCGCCACAAACTCTGGTAGAACAGGTGCGTGCGAAGGTGCTGCGCAGCGCGCGGGATGCGTATGACCACATTGACCTCCACGATTACGAGGCACAGCACGAGCGGCACCAGCAACAGCTGATCGAACTTGGAAGGACTCTGACTGCTGAAGGCGCTGTTCTCGACGGGCTGATGGACGAGCTGACTGCCTGCGGCACCGGCATGACGCTGGGACCGCTGGCCAAAGGGCTTGTCGATGCGGCGACCGACCAACGAGCCCTGTGGGACAAACTCGTGGCCTCATTTCGCTCAGCCGATCCGACACAGCGCTCGCCGGAATTGCTTGCCTGTTACATCTACAATCTCCAATCGGCAAATGCGGAGCTGACCGAAGAACTTCTGACGGAAAGCCTGGACGCCCCCCTACTTGCGGAGTGGTTCCCATACTTTCAGAAGCGGGTCGCGATCTCAGCGGCCGGATTGCAGCGCCTCAAGGATTCGTTGGCCCAGAAAAGTGCTCCTGCTGAGCGGTACAGGGGCCTTGGCTGGAACAACAAGCTCGACGATTCTTCAACGCTCGAACTGATTCCGATGATTTTGCAACTCGATGGAGGTTTCGATGTCGCCTTCGATATTATCCATATGCGCATCGTGCTAGAACGCCGAGATCGGAAGGCGCTATCGCCAGAGCTTATTGCGGCGGGGCAAATCGTTATCGAAGCCTGCCAATTTGATCGGCAGCTAGAACAGGATGCCCATGAACTAGGGGAGGTGATCGAGGCATGCTTGAGCTCTGCAGATGCCATCCCGATGGTGGAAATGCTTTTTGCTCGTCTCCGAGAGGCGCATGCCAATTACAGTCTCGGATTCATCGAGGAGAACAGGATACTTGGTGCTCTCTTCGCAGCGCAGCCGACCGTCGTATTGAACAAGATCATTGCTCCCGAAAGACAGAATGAACGAACTGGGTTCAGGGACTTCTTGGACCATGATGACTTGTTAGGATCGCCACTTGATCGCATTCCGGAAACGATTTTGTTTGCATGGTGCGACGAAGAAGGCGCCGTGCGATTCTCCCTGATCGCGGCGAAGATGGTTCCCTTCAGTAAGGCTCCCAACTCCAACAAGCCACAGTGGAAGCCATCCGCACTGGCGTTGCTGGAGCGCGCTCCAAACAAGATCGAGGTGTTGGAGCATTACATCGGTCATTTCGTGCCAAGGAGTTGGTCAGGGTCGAGATCAGCCGCTTGGGCAGCAAATGCAAGACTCCTCGATCACTTTGAGAACCACTCGGATGTTGAGCTTGCCGCGTATGCGAGACGGCGGCGGGACGAGTTGAGACTCTTACTAGATGACCTGAGGCGGCAGGAACTCGACTCCGAGCAACATGAAAATGAGAGGTTCGAATAGAGGCGGGAGGTTTAATACCGCACCATCAGAGCTATAAGTACCCAAACGTCGTCCAGCGCTCGCCGATCTGTCGGAGGCTTGTACTTGATTAACGAGAATTGCCCTTTGGGCTCAGCGACCCCCTGAGCTGCCATTTTCCGCGCTGGTTAAGACCGATTCAGCGGATCGTGATAAGCAGCGATAGTCTCAGCAACATCGCTGGCAAAGTCCCCATCGGGGGTTGCCAGGCTGTCGGCGGGCAACAGGGTAATGCTCTCTTCGATGGATCGCCGAGGCGATGCTTCCAGAAATCGTTCCAGGTCCTCGCCCTTCACGATCCAGGCCCAAGGGTTGTGATCGGCCATCCCTCGCTGTATATGTGCTCGAAGACTGGCTGGATGTAGAGCGGCCAGAGTTCGCGATCTGCACCGTGGTGAATTTCATTGTCCTTTCGAAACTCGGAAATTGAACCCTTGCCATCGGTTTTGAAGGTCACCCACTCCTCGTTGTCCGAGGTTCGCACTCCGACGGCGAGTAGCCGCGTACGCAGATGTGTGTCTACGCGGCCACGCAAATACTTAAACATTCTCGCGTACCCAGATTGCCAGCAGATCTTCGCCCAGTTCGCTGAATTGTCGGCGCTGTCCCTCTTTCAACAGGCGCATCTTTACAGCGTCGTGAGTCCGTCTGCGAATGTAGGCCGTGACTTGCTCGAAGGATGGATCGCTGCGCTTCCCGGAGGGTCGCCCGCGCTGGGCCGATGTGTCCAGAGGGCTATCTTCCATGGTTGAACTACCGTCCTCGGCCAAGTCCTTTCTGGCTGCGAAAAAAGATTTGAACTTGCTTTCAGGTATTTTGCTCATCCGAGAATCTGCTCCCCAACGTTGCGATAGTCATTCCATCCGATGCCGGCGCGAACATCGTCAACTTTGCTGACGGGCACTCCGGCGAGCGCGGCCTTTTGAAATGCAATAAGTCGGCGAATGCCGCCGGTAAATGTTAGAATTCCCAGTTCGGCTAGGGTCTTGTATGCGTCATCGCCGTCATGGTTTGGCGGCGGCGGGACAATGGTAAGCAAGACACGGAAATTGCGCGCATCCAGGTTTTTCAGCGCGCCAACGGCGAGCATCAGCGCATCGAGCGAAAGCGCATCGGGCGTTGTGGGGATGACCAGCAGATCGCATCCCTCAACCAGCACGCGCAGGTCCTCCGGGGTCGGTCTGGCCTGCGTGTCGATCACGGTATGGGTGAAGTCGCGTGCGTAGCGCGCAGCCTGGCGCTCATCCGCAACCTTGAATGGAAGACTGCCGCGCTGGCTCCAACCAGTTGCGCTGCGGTTCTGGTCGCCGTCGCGCAGAAGTGTTGGAGCCATGGCCGCCAGATAGGTTGCCAAGTGTACCGAGGTGGTGGTTTTTCCAACGCCGCCTTTGAAACTTGCCACAGTGATATTCATTGCGACATTTCAGCACGTTGCGTTGCCGAATACACAAATCTTCAGCAATTTGATTTTTTGCCTTTTTGCGTACCTGAAAATTCAAATGTCCGGGCACGCATCAGCGAATTTCCGTGATTCCCTGCCGCGTTTTTTCAACAGAAAACCTGTGGATGGCGCTCCCTTTCATTCGCAGTTCCGGGTACAGATCTTCGCAGTTCCGGGTACAAAACTTCGCAGTTCCGGGTACAAATGTTCGCAGTTCCGGGTACAGCTATATAAGGAAGCTAGAGTACAAGAGAACTAGAGATAGCTAGAGTAGGCCCTGTGGAAACAACGGATCTGTGGATAAAGCCCCAAGAAGGCCCCGAAGGAGGATGGAACGGCAAAATTCCACCGCCTACAAATCGTGCTCGGGAAAGCCTGCGCGGTTCCGGCAAGGGCGTAACCGTGCAGGGACAGGAGAAAAGGGGATGAGCGCTCGGAAATCGCAATGGCCAACCACAGGACCCGCGGGGGGGGCCAGATGAAAGACAGACCGCATGATGACGTGATGGCGGAGGCGTTCCGCGAAAATCCCAGCTAAGCCCAGGAATTGCTGGAGAGCATTTTTGAAGACGGGGAGCCGGGCGATCTCCAGCTTTTCCTTCGGCAAGTGAACAAGGCCGTTGGGGACACGGGCGCTCAACCCAGAAAAGATGGGATGGCGTAGCCGGAGATCGAAGCCGATTGCCTGCATCGTTGCAGAGAGTCTTGCGAGCGTTGCCTCATGTGCAGATTCGTTCCGAACCGCACCGCACTCTTGCCCCGTGAGGCGTCGGGGCTGTCTTGGGCAGGCATGGCCTCGCCCGAATTCCAACGGCGGCACCTTGGGGCCTTTCTGTGTGATTATGAAGGAGTTTAATAGGCTGTCGAGATGGCGAGGGCCGATGGTGCCGTGTACAAGTCACTTCGGCAACAGGCATTGGTCCGATGGCGACATCCACAAGGTCGGCGACAGCGGAATGCGAATAAACTCATGTCAGGGGAACCGTTGCGATCAAATGCGGCGTGCTCGATTTTTGAGGATATTGTCAGGCAACAGGTACGATTTCGCCTTGTCGAAGACGATACCGTCCGGCTCGATGCGCACGTTGGCCTCTGGCCACATCGTATGCAGCAGCGCGATTAAATGCTTTGCCCGCGTGGCGATCCTCCGTGGGTTTGATTCGTCGTACCAAAGCTGCTCGCGAAGAATCTCCCATTTGATCTTGCACTCATAATTGGCGGACCAGGCACGGGTGTACATCCACAGCAGGATCGCCGCCTTCTGCGGCCTTCCCTTGAGCAGACGCCACATTTGACGCGGCATTCTGTTGCAATAACTGCGGCTGTGCTCGTATAGATGCTTGCTAAGAACAACGCCATAGCGAGGATTCTGGAAAAGGTCATTCTCCATCGATAATTGATCGTCGATGGATTTGGGCAAGCACCACTGGTCCAGCAGTGGGATGATGGCGCCCCGCTCCGTTCCCCCTTGCTCCTCCTCGACGGTGATTGCCAGGCCTGTAAGCCGTCTGAATCCCTCCTGTGCGGTCTTGTAATTCCTGTCGCCCCTGCTCATCCCGCAGTCAATCAAATACTCGTGTGTCGATTGGAAGGGAACCACGCGGTTCTCTGGATTATCGGGCACGGAAGACTCCCTGACCTGCCTGAGCCCTCGATCAAACAGCCAGTGCATCAACTTGGCATCCGCCCCATAGGGCATGGAAATCTTCGCGCGGCAGGCCGTGTAGGTGACGGTGAACCATTTTTTATCAAAGTAGGTACGCAGTGTGATCTGCCGCTGCGCTGTCGGACGATACGGAAGCGGGCACGCAATCAAGGCCTTGATGAGGTACATCCATTTGTCGTCGTCCAGCGCGCCGCTGCCTGCCTGCTCTCGCAACGTGACCAGCTTGTTGACCAATACCATGTCCGCCGCCTGCTTTTCTTTTCGGAAGTCGCGACGGTTCAGCTTCCCAATACGATGAGCAATCTCGAAACTTGCTGTACCGTCGGCGTAAGCCAGCTCTGGGCATCGAATTGACGAAATGGGAATCACGCCAGCTTTGCGCTCCGCATTCCCCGGCTACGCTCAATCTGGCGTGCAATCCACGCATCAACTTCTTCCTCTACCCAGCCTACAGCCCTGGCCCCAAGAGAAACAGGTGCCGGAAAGTTCCCCTCTCCGACACGCTGGTAAACGGTGGTTCGCGAGAGGCCTGTGCGATCCAAAACAATCGGCAGCCTCAGTATCTTCTTGTGCATCTTCGTACCTCACCGGATGTGATGGCACAAGAATGCATGATCTCGGACGTGAATACTGGAATTATCGTCTGGCTCGAATATTCTGATTTTTCCCGACCATTTGAAGAGTTTTTTTCGCACTTTGTGGACTTCGGCACCACACTGCCTGATTTTGATGTTGGCTGAAATATTCAGCGGCTTTGGTCTCCAAGTACGCAAAAGTGTCCGTGCATCCAATCATTAACCGTTTGAAATGAGGTTAAGCGACACTGCCTACTCTATGATCCGCACGAGCGTGCGGGGGGAGAATTAGATCTCGCAACACATTATTAGGGAGTGGCTCCTGTTTGTTACCCTCTTGCAAAAGGAATTCGACCAGACTCCATATCTGGAGATCAGCATATGCTAATAAGCCGCAGTCTCCCCACTCGTATAAATCAAGTTGTGGAGTTTTCTTCTTTTTTCCTACCGCGCGTAGTTCTTTTAGCGTTCGTTTGAACTGTTCAACTAGGATGGCCTCGGATTCATTCTTGTTGACGGTTACAATAATGCTGTTTGTCAGTTCCACAAATGAGTGCAGTGGAGATGACATCCATGGTTTATAGGTCGGAAGATTGCCTTCGGTTAACTGACATCCTCTTTCCGTAAATGTGTCAACTGCGCAATCACGAAAAAAGATTTCTTGATCTAAGTACCACAATTTTGAAGTATTCAGGTTACTAGAATGCGCCACAAAATCAAAAAAATCCCGAGCTTCCCGCGCGCGCGTCTCCAATTCTTGCTTCTGCCAGATAAAACTCCTCTACCGTTGTCGGATGCACAAATGGATCCCGATAAGATTCATTCTTCCGATGCTCGCAAATTCGCGTAAAAAATTCCACGGGTTGCCACATATCATTAAGCCATTCCGGCGTAACAATCGGATTTATCCCGATGTATTGAAGGTAATCCTCTCCTAACTCTTTGAGTAGCGTCAGCTTGTGCTGGTTGTCTTTTTTCTCAGACGCATACAGCAATTTATTATAGACATCGCGCCTCCAAGCAATTTGGAGGTACCATCCGTAAATACTGAGATCCTTGACAGCTTGATATTTCTCCAGAGAAAACCAACTGAGCCTCTCTTTGAAGTCATGAACAATTTCTTTTAGGGGTCTTCCCACCTTGCCCATCATAGCCCTCCGCTTTCGATCGTGACTGCTAAAACGTGAGAACTAGACTGGCCGCTCGGTTATCCAACTCGCGACTTGGTCCGCCCAGGCTTGCAGCATCTGTTTGCGTTGATCGGCAAATTGGGCGCGGTTGTAGACGCCGCGGATGCCGCCGATAGTGTGGTTGAGCGCTTTTTCAATCACGTCGGACGAATAACCCAACTCATGCAGACGAGTCGATCCCGTTCGGCGCAGGTCGTGGATGGTGAACGGGGCAATGGGGAAGTTGATCCCTTCAAGAGCCTTGTTCAAGGCATTCTTCGCGAAGGGACGCAGCAGGTTGCTGCGCCCTGGCAACACCAATTCGGAATCGCTGGCCAGCGCCTTCAGTTCGTCGAACAGTTCCATGACCTGACGCGACATATAGACAATATGCGGCTGCTCGGTCTTCGAGTTCTCTGGAGGAATGCTCCACTCGCCGGCATCGAAGTCGATGTCCTTCCACTTCGAGGAGAGCAGTTCCGACTTGCGCACGAGGGTGAGCAGGATGATGTGCAGCGCCAGTTTGAACTGTCGACGGATGTTCGCCTGATAAAGCGTACGCAAGTACGCGGATATTTCTTCCGGCGACAACGCGCGTGTCCGCGTGCGCGTTCGGGTGATGAACCGCATTGGCGTCGCCAGAGCCGGATTGACCTGCACCACTTGGCAAACAATCGCGTAGTCAAATACCCGCTTGATAAGGTTGCGAATCTGCGCCGCCGCCGCCGGGAAGCCGTGATCGCGTTTGCGGAAGACAATGGCCTGCACTTCCGCCGGGGTTATATCGCGCAGGGCTTTGGCTCCCAGGGAGGGATAAATCTCCTTGTCGAGGTAGCGGTGCAGATGCTCCGGGTCCTTGCGATCCTTGACGATGACTTCCTTGTAATAGCGCTCCGCGAACTGGCGCAAGGTGGTCGCGCTCGCCTGGGCATCCTTGGCGAGTTGCTTTTCCGTCGCCGGTGACAGACCCTGGGCGACCAAGACGGCCAATTCGTCGCGCTTCTGCCGCGCGGCCTTCAGGGTCATGTCCGGATACTTGCCCAGCGCGATCTTCTCCGCGCGACCATTCAGCCGGTAGCGGTAGCGCCAGGCCATTCCGCCCGTGGGAAAGACCTCCAGCCAGAGCCCGCGTGTGTCGCTGATGTAGTAGCGAATCTCACGCGGCTTTAGCGCCTTGATGGCAATTTCGGTCAGCATTTTGGCAGCTCTTTTCGTGTCCACATAGACTTGATAGACAGAATACCCGAAAAGAGCACACGCAGGTGGACACGAAAGTTTATTTCTTTCAGCGAACGTTCCCGGACGCTATCGGACGACAAATATATGTATTATGTGTAAATTATGTATACATCCAGAACGTTACGGAGTGGCGTAGGCCGCCAGGTTATTTTCCAATGCAGAAGCTGGAAAAGATCAAGTTAAGAATGTCGTCGGAGGTGGTCTGGCCGGTCAGGGAGTCGAGAGCCCAGAGGGCGCGGTAGAGATCCATCAGGATCATCTCGTGGGGAATCGCCGCGGCGTTGGCCTGGGCCGCATCGCTCAAACCCGCCAGTGCCGTTTGCACCGCCTGATGGTGGCGCAGGCTGGTCAGCATCCCCGGCTCCGAGGCTGCGCCGCCTGTGGCCAGAGCCAACAGCCGCTCGCGCAGGGCCGGAATCCCCTCGCCGCTCAAAGCGCAGGTGGGAAGCACGACGATGTTGGCGATTTCAGGGGCGTACAGATCGGCCTGCGCCAGATCGCACTTGTTGCGCGCCACCACCGCCGGGCGTCCAGCGACAGAGGCCAGCAGATTGCGCTCCTCATCGTTGAGCGGCTGGGTGGCGTCGAGCACGATCAGCACCAGCGCGGCTTCTGCCAGGGCTTCGCGGCTGCGGGCAATGCCCAACTGCTCGATCTCTTCGCCGCTCTCGCGCAGGCCGGCGGTATCGACAAGCTCCACAGGAATTCCGCCCAGCGAAATGCGCTCGGTAACCAGATCGCGGGTGGTTCCCGGCGTAGCCGTGACGATGGCCCGATCGCGCTCGACCAGGCAGTTGAAGAGCGAGCTCTTACCGGCATTGGGGCGGCCGACGATGGCCAGCGTCAGACCATCGTGGACGATGCGGCCGCGGGCGTAAGACGCCTCCAGAGCCGCCAGCGGAGGGTTCAGCGCATTGATGCGGGCGGCGATCTCCTGCTGCGGCGCAACCTCGACGTCGTCTTCGGCAAAATCGATGCCGGCTTCGAGCAAGGCGATCAGATCGGTCAACGCCTGCTTGACCGGCTGCACACGGCGACTAAGTGCGCCGCCCATCTGGCTGGCGGCCTGGCGGGCCTGGGTAAGGGTCTGCGCCTCGATCAGATCGCGCACCGCTTCGGCCTGGGTCAGGTCCAGGCGGCCAGAGAGAAAGGCGCGCTGGGTGAACTCGCCCGGTTCGGCTAGCCGCGCGCCCAGGTCGAGGGAGCGGCGCAATAGCAACTCCAGCACCACCGGCGAACCGTGCGCGGCGATCTCCACCAGATCGTCGGAGGTGTAAGAATGAGGCGCGGCAAAGTAGGTTACCAGCGCCTCGTCGATGCGCATGGCCTGCTCGCCCGAGCCGTCGAGCACCTCGGCCAGCCGCGCCCGCCCCGCTTCAAGGGGAGGTCGCAGCCGCACCAACTGAACCGCAATCGACGCGGATTGCGGTCCGCTCAAACGCACAATACCGATACCGCCCCGGCCGGGCGGAGTGGAGATGGCGGCGATGGTGTCGGTGGCGGCCGGATGCATCTCCCCCATTGTACGGAGCAAGGGTAAATCCGCGTATTTACGTTGCGTTCAGGAAAGTTGAAATTTTCCTATTGCATTCCCATAGAAAGGGGCGTAGATTTCCCCTATTGTATTGCCATAGGAGAACGCGATGGGCGGCAAAACCGATGTTTGGCAAGGAACGCTGGCGCTGATGGTGCTGCGCACGCTGGAGAGCATGGGTCCGCTGCACGGTTACGGGCTGGCGCGGCGCATCGAGCAGACCAGCGGCGAGCAGTTGCAGTTGAACTACGGCACCCTCTACCCGGCGCTGCTCAAGCTGGAGCAGGAGGGGTTCATCCGCTCTGCGTGGGGCGTCTCGGAGAACAACCGCCGCGCCAAGTTCTACGAGCTGACCAAAGCCGGCGCACGGCAGGTGAAAAAGGCCGCGGCGGAGTGGGAGCAGACCACCGCCATTCTGGCGCGCTTTCTTGCGCCCGCGCAGAAGGAGGCGTGATGGGCAGCCTGCGAGCGTTGAGAATCCGGTTCATCGGCCTGCTTCGCCCCGCGCGGGCGGAGGAGGATTTTGCGGCGGAGTTGGAAAGCCACATCGAGATGCATACGGAAGACTTCATGCGCTGCGGGCTGAGCCGTGCAGAGGCTCGCCGCCAAGCGCTGCTGCACCTGGGCGGCATGGAGCAGACCAAGCAGGCGCACCGCGAGCGGCGCACGCTGCCCTGGCTGGAGACGCTGGCGCAGGACCTTCGTTTTGCCCTGCGCATTCTGATCCAGCATCCCGGCTATACGACGGTCGCGGTTCTGACGCTGGCGCTGGGGATTGGAGCGAACTCGGCGGTATTCACGGTGGCGCAGGCGGCGCTGCTGCGCTCCTGGCCCGCCAGAGAGCCGGAGCGGCTGGTCAAGATGTACAGCAAGACGCCGCAAGGAAGCGGCGATTTCTCTTATCCGGATTATCTGGATCTTGCCGCGCAAAGCAGTTCGATGGAAGGGATTCTTGCTTCTTCGCGGCGGGCAAAAATCCTTCGCCTGGGCGCGGAGTCGCAATTGGTGCTGGACGATCTGGTTTCTCCCAACTATTTCTCGGTTTTGGGGATCGATGCTCAACTTGGCCGGACTTTTTCCCCTGCTACCGGCGCTGCTGGCGAGCCGGTTGTGGTGATCAGCGATGCGCTGTGGCATCGGGTCTTCAACGCCGATCCGTCGCTGGTGGGCAAGCAAATCTGGCTGACGGGGCGCGGCTACACGGTCGTGGGCCTGCTGGCCTCGCTGCTGGTCATGCGCTTGCTGTCGTCCCTGCTCTATGGGGTCAAGCCGACCGATCCGCTCTCCTATGCGGTCAGCGCGGCTCTGGTCGTTCTGGTGGCTTTGGTCGCCACATGGATACCTGCCCGCCGCGCCGCGGCCATCGACCCTATGCAGGCGCTGCGAACCGAATGAGACAAGATTTCCAGCAGCTCAGTTGGGAGTGCCGGCGGTCTCTTCGCCGGCGAAGCGGCAGGCGGCGCATTGGCAGACGCTGCGCAGGTAATCCCACGAGTAGATGCCGCTGGAGTGGCCATCGAGCCAGTTGAATTGCAGCGCGTAGCGGCCTACCGCCTGCGCCGAGGCAGGCCGCGGCGGTGGCGTGAACATGGGCAGCAACTCGGTCTGCTTGGGCTGGCCGGGCTTGCGCCCGCTCTTGGCGCGTTCATCGTTGCAAGTGGCGCAGGGACAGGCCTCGCGCAGCCAGGCGAAGGGCCAGACGCTCTTGTGGCCGTCGGACCAGTCGATCTCCAGACCCTTGCCCTCGGTAATCAAAACCCGCACTTTGGCTGGAGTGATAGCAGCGCGGGTCAACGCGGGCGCGGCAGCTTCCCTCTCGCGCTGGCTCTTCTGCTCTGGGGATACAAATTCAATGCCTTCGTGGCTCATGTGTTCATTGTAGGGGAAAGGGATTAGGGGTTAGGGGTTAGGGCTGGTCTGAAGTTGCGATCTGGCTTTCATTAAGAGAAGGAATCCAGATGGCTTCATGAATGGCGAAATATCAGCGCGTTTTTCTAACCCCTAATCCCTTATCCCTAACCCCTTCTGTGCGATTCTGTGAGAGCGATGAAGATCCTGCTGGGAATTCTGTTTCTGGTGCTGGCGATTGCCGCGCTGCTTGCCGATTACAAGTGGCGGCAGTGGATGATGGCGCGCCGCCGCGATCGGCAGCAGCGGTAGGGTTTCCCCGGCATGGCCCGCTACAATTGCCGGTGAGGAGCCGTTCAATCGTTATGGTTCAATCCCTTGTTGCATCTCTTCTCGACCGTTGCTTGGGCAAACGCAGGAGGCGGGTTTTGCGCCTGGCCGCCGTCCTGTTGCTGGCCTGGGCCACCGCTGGCGCGCATGCCCAGTTTGGCCCTCCGCCGGCGGGAACCCAGGTCCACGAGGCCAGCGCGCTGCTGCCCCCCGCCGGTGCTCGTGTGGCCATCATCGAATTTGAAGACCTGGAGTGCCCGGACTGCGCCCGCGCCAATCCGCTGCTCAAGGAGGCCGCCGCCAAGTACAAGATTCCATGGATTCGCCACGACTTTCCGCTGCCCTTCCACATATGGAGCATGGACGCGGCCATTAACGCCCGCTGGTTCGACAGCAAAAGCGAGGCCCTGGGCAACGAATATCGCGACCAGGTTTTTGCCAATCAGTCCAGCATTACCAGCATCGAAGCGCTGCAAGCGTTCACCCAGAAGTTTGCGCTGAGTCATAAGATCGTACTGCCCTTCGCCGTTGACCCGCTGGGCAAGCTGGCCGGCCTGGTCAAGGCCGATTACGCTCTCGGCCAGCGCATCGGCGTCGAGCACACGCCCACCATCTGGGTGGTTACGGCGGGCAGCAAGGGCGCGCCCTTTGTCGAGGTGGTGGACCGCGATCAACTCGACCAGATGATCGAACGGGCCCTGGCCGACACCGCGGGCGCGGCCAAGTAACGCACACTTTGCCGGATTGGGCGATCTTGCATTGCAAAAAAAGGAACCGTAAATTCTCTGCCTCGTTTCTCATAAACGGGGTGGAAGATTCCTTGTTTCAACGCGCCCCCTGCGGGGCGCGAGGTTGATTTTGGCATCCATCCCAGGGGTTCCGCTGCGCTCCACCCCTGGCTACTATCATCGCCTCCCGCTGGGAGGCGGTTCCGGAGTTCATTCCACGCCTAACTCGCATCGCGAGTCATTTGCTCACGATTACCTCTTATTGAAGCGATGAATCTTGGTCGAATCTGCAAACCAAACGGCGCATTCCGATGAGGATGCGCCGTTTGGTTATTCTCCGAATTTTTGTTGTGCGAGGCTACTCTCAGCCTTTGTCGGCGGGGAAGTTGCCCACCAGTTCACCGGCAGCGACGGTCTGCCCGGCCAGGACGATGGCGTGGCTGGCCAGCCGGGCCGCGGGGCCGATGACGGTGGGAATCAGCGTCACCTCGGCGAAGTTCTGCGCGGCGTGGGCGTGGGAGTAGATGCGGGCAAAGGAGCCGATCACCGCGCCCTTGCCTACGGTGATGCCGCCGCGGTCGTTGAGCAGAGCGTATTGGCGAATGGTGACGCCCTCCTCGATGGAGAGGTTGTAGCCATAGGTAAGGTCCACGCCGTGGTGGATCTTGACCCCTGCGCCAATGCGGGCAAAGAGATGGCGGCCCAGCATGGCGCGGAAACGAATCCCCAGCCAGTGGTTCAGCCCGATGGGCGAGCGGTCGAACATCTTCCAGAACCAAAGCAGCGGCTTGCGCTGGGCGAACTTTTCCGGATCGGCGTCGGAGAAGTGCTCGGCCTCCAGAGTAATGTTTTCCGGGTCCAGCGACAGGGTGAGGATGTTGCCGGGCAGCTCCGAGGTGAGCGTCAGGTTCAGCTTGGCGCCATGGGGACGGCCCAGATAGAGCTGGTAAAGCTGGTCGCGGACAATCTCCGCGCGCCGCTCGGGCGACTGATGACGGGTGAACTCCTCGTCGAGGAAGGCGATCCAGCGGCGGTAGACCTCTTCGGCTTCCGGAGCGGGGGCGGGGTGCGATAGAAGAGCGGAAGAGTTTTCCATACGAGCAGACAATACAACATCGGGGCCGGGTTGGTCTTGTACCGCTGGGCACACTGCAACAGTACATTTCCCACTGTGCGCCGCGCGGCCCGCAGGCAAACGAGTGTTTCAATTACTTGCTGACCGAGCGGAAAGAGTTGCCGCTCTCCAGTCCGTGCCTGGTTTTTTCGTCGTGCCTGGCTTCTGCCGATGGCGCTCCCATTGGACGCCCCATGAATCCGCAAGATAGTCTGAGAGCTTGTGAACGATGAATGGAGGGGTACTACTCTGAAACTGAAATGGCTTTCACTTTTTCTCTTTGTCCTGTTTCTAGGTATTGGATCGTCCTGTGCCGGTGCGGCGCCGATGGGCGCTGGGTCAGGCCAGGATCGCGACGGCTGGGATGCCGTACCACGTGAATTCCGCGATTTCCAGCGGCAGGGTTACCGCGACGGCTTGAACGGCGCGCAGAGGGACTCCGAGAGTCATCGCCGCCCCGATGTGAACAGCCGCGAGGAATTTCGCCGTCCCAGCGTGCCCCCTGCCATGGTGAACGACTACCAGATGGGTTATCGCCGCGGATATGAAGCGGGAGTCCGCCATTTCTTCTCGGGCGGCGTACCGGCCGCGATGCCGCAGGAGCAACCCATCCCCCGTCACGAAGAGAGCCCGCGCGGCCTGGTCGATTACCACCGCCTGGGATTTAACGATGGCCTGATCGGTGCACAGAAGGACCTCGACAGCCATCGCCGCCCCGATGTGAACAACCGTGAGGAATTCAGGAATCCCAATGTCTCGCCCAGCGCGCGAGAAGACTATCGGGAGGGCTACCGCCGCGGCTACGAAGAAGGAATCCATCGCAGCTATCCGAATGGCCTCCCCGCAGTGATGCCGTGGGAGCATGCCGCCGACCGTTGGGATGCGGCTCCCCATGAGTTCAACGAGATGCGCCGCCGCGGCTTTGAGGATGGACGGGCAGCCGCGCAAGCCGATTACGACCGCCGGCTGCGCTCGGATGTAGACGCTCACGAGGAGTATCGCCACCCCCGCGTCCCCTTCGGCACGCAAGAGGATTACCGGGAAGGCTTCCGCCGCGGCTATGATGCGGCAACCAGCCACTTCTACCCGATTGAAACCCCCGCGCCCGCTTACAATATGCCACCAGCTTCGCCCTGGCTGGGGGTGCCGCGCGATGCGGCGCAGATGCAGAAGGTCGGCTATCTGGACGGCATCTTGGCCGCGGGTCAGGACTATGACGCCGGCCTGGCCCCCAGCCTGGACAGCCACGAAGAATACAAATCCTCCAAACTGTCCTTCCTGGTCAGGGTCGTCTTCAAGGCTGGCTACAAGACCGGCTACGAGTTGGCCATGCACAACTTTGCCGATGGCATCGAGGGCGTTTCCCGTCCTTCGCAGCGGCGTGGGTTTCTCGACGGAGTCGCCGCCATCCGCCAGGACTACGACGCCAAGCGCCGGCCGGATATGAATATCCATCCGGAGTTCAACAACCCGCCGGTACAGCCGAATGAACAAGAGGAGTATCGCGATGCATATCGGCACGGCTTCGATATGGCGTCCACCTACCTGTATTAGGCTGAGATGAATGGCATCTCTGCTTGAGATTCAGGACCTGCGCATCGGCTTCGGCTCGACCGAGGCCGTGCGCGGGATCGACCTTCATCTGGACGAGGGTGAAGTGCTGGGGCTGGTGGGCGAATCCGGCTCGGGCAAGAGCGTGACCGCGTTGGCCATTCTCGGCCTGCTCGGCGCCGCCGCACAGGTCGGTGGAAAGATCCTCTGGCGCGGCTCTGATGGAATCGTCCACAATCTCCTATTGGAACGGCCTGAAGGGCTCAGAAAACGGCGCGGACGGGAGATCGGCCTGATCTTCCAGGAGCCGATGACGGCGCTCAACCCGGTGATGAGCATCGGCAAACAGGTTGCAGAAGCTGCCGAAGCGCATTTCCCCTCCTGGACAGGCCGCGAGTCGCGGCGCAAGGCGCTCGATGCGCTGGAGGCGGTTGCGATTCCCGATGCGGCGCGCCGCTACGGCGACTATCCTCACCAGTTCAGCGGCGGCCAGCGGCAGCGCATCCTGATCGCCATGGCGCTCATCAACCGCCCGCGCCTGCTGATCGCCGACGAGCCGACCACGGCGCTGGACGTGACGGTGCAGGCGCAGGTGCTCGAGCTATTGAAGGACTTGCAGCGCCAGTACGGGCTGGCCATGCTCTTCATCTCGCACGATCTGGCCGTGGTGGGCGAAGTGGCCGGCCGGGTTGCGGTGATGCGCCATGGAGAAGTGGTGGAGACGGGGCCGTGCAGGCGGCTGCTGACGGAGCCGCAACACCCCTATACAAAGAGCCTGCTGGCAGCGGTTCCCACGCTGCGCACGGATCGCAATCGACCGCTGGCGATGATTGGCGCGGGCTGATTTGCAATCGGCGCTATACTCGTCCCATGCGGAATGAGTTCACAGCAGTGATCGAACAGGATGGGGAGTGGTATGTCGGCTGGTCACCGGAGATTCCCGGCGCCAACGGACAAGGCCACACCATGGAAGAATGCCGCGCCAGCCTGAGCGCCGCCATTCAGCTCATACTAGAAGACCGCCGGGAAGACGGTTTGCGCGGTGTGCCGCCCGAAGCAATCCAAGAAGTCCTTACACTGCAATGAAGCGTACCTCCTTACTGCGTCACTTGCGTTTCTGCGGCTGCTATCTCAAGCGGGAGGGGGGCTCGCATTCGCTTTGGTGCAATCCAAAAACCGGGCAGGTGGAAGCGATTCCCCGACATGCGGAGATCGCAGACATCCTTGGACGCAAAATCTGCCGCGGACTTTCCGTATCTGAGATTGGCCGATAGGTTACATCTGGAAGCGAGAGAAATTGCCGCGCGCGCGACCGCCCCTCGGCGAACCGAGAGGCGGTGGGGCGGTGCGATTGAATCGGGCCTATTGTATTGGCCAGAGCAATAACCGCAGATCCTTCGCTTCGCTCAGGATGACAGCGCATTGATTGTAGGTGCGATCATCCTGAGCGAAGGCAACAATGCTGGCTTAGCTGGCGACGGTTTCTTCGGCGGCAGGCTCGGCGGCGGCTTCGACAGCTACTTCTTCCCCAGCTTCGGCCAGAACCATCACCTTCACCTGCGCGACCACTTCGCGATAGAGCTTGATGGTCACGGTGTGCTCGCCCAGGGTCTTGATCGGCTCGTCCAACTGGATCTTGCGGCGATCGACTTCGAAGCCCTTGACTCCCAGTTCGGCAGCCATGTCGGAGGAGGTGACGGAACCGAAGAGGTGTCCGTTCTCGCCCGACTTGCGGGTGAATTCGAGGACAACGGGAGCCAGCTTGGCAGCCAACTCCTCCGCCAGCGCCTTCTCCGAAGCGGAGCGGCGGGCGGCGGCGTTCTTCATCTGCTCGATGACCGCCTTGTTGGCCAGGGTAGCCTGCAGCGCCATCTTGCGGGGCAGCAGGAAGTTGCGTGCGTAGCCATCGGCAACCTTCACCACGTCTCCGCGGTGGCCCAGATTGACTACGTCTTCCTTCAGAATGATTTCCATGGGAAACTCTCCAGTGTTCGGGCCGCTGCGGCCTGGGGTCGTCTCGCCGCTTGGACGAAGACCCCGGTGATCGCCGGCGCCGCGCAGGATTCTACATCCGCATCGGTGCGGTTGCCGCCGTTCCGCTTTGCTTCCCTCCCTCTCGTCGAGAGCAAGGCCAGGCAAACCGGAGGAGCGACAGCCAGGTTCTAGTGCTTGGTCGCGAAGGGCAGCAGGGCGATGTTGCGAGCCTGCTTGATGGCGCGAGTCAAACGGCGCTGGTGGGTGGTGCAGACGCCGGTCAGGCGGCGAGGCACAATCTTGCCGCGCTCGGCCACAAACTGCTGCAACAGGCGAACGTCGCGGTAGGGAATGGCATCGATCTTCTCGGTGCAGAACTTGCAAACCTTCTTGCGGCGGAAGAACTTGCCGCGGCCGCCAGGACCGCCGCCGGGGCGTCCGCCGGGACGCGGGCCGGAGCTGGGACCCGAACCCGACGAGGGGCCGGAGCTGGCTCGGGGTGTTTCAACTGCGCCCGTCTCGGACGCCCTTCCAACAGTCTCTTCAGACATGATGTTTCCTCTTTACTCTCTTCGGCTCCGGGAGACCCTCCCGGGAGCGATGGATCTGGCCTGCGCTGAATCTCCCCTTACGGGAAGCGGCGCGGCGGATAAAGGCAGCGGACAGCAGACAGTGGACAGCTTACAGTTCAGAAACGCGACAAGGCTGTAGGCTGTTCGCTGTGAACTGTCGGCTAGACAACGGCGGCCTCTGGAGCTTCCGCCGCAGCGGCAGCAACAACCGCGACCGGGGCCGGCGCGGCCACGGGAACCGGCGCGGCAACCGGAGCCGGGGGCGGAGGAGCAGGCTGCGAGATCATCGCAGAACGGCGCACGCCGCGATTTGCCTTGGCCTTGGCCAGACGCTTCTCTTCTTCGTCGATGCGCACAGTGATGAACTTGATTACCGGCTCGGTCACGCGCAGGCGGCGTTCCAGCTCCAGAACCACCGGGCCGCCGGCCTCGATGGTCATCAGAACGTAGTTGCCGTCGTTGAACTTGCGCACCGTGTAAGCGAGCTTGCGCCGGCCCATCTTTTCGATCGTCTTGACCACCCCACCGCCATTGGTGACGGAGGCGGTAAAGCCGGCGATCAGCTTGTCGGCTTCCTCTTCGACCACATCGGGCCGAACAATGAACATTACTTCATACACACGAGACATCCGGTTTCTCTTTCCGCTGAAGTCCGCTGACCTCAGCCGCTGCCGCCGGCGCCTGAACCACAGCGGCCATAGCGGCATCTTTCTTTGTTTCCCTACTGCTCCGCCGGGCCGTTTCGCTCGCGGCGGTTGAATTCGTTCATGGCGGCGGCCGTTCCTACTTCGAGAAGGCGGCGGGTTGCGGTTGCCACCCGGTCCAGCACCTCGTCGAGCACGGTCAGATCCGCCTTGCGCAGGGGGGAGAGCAGATAGTCCTTGCCGGGACGCCTGCCTCCGCCTGCCGCCAGCGCCGCGGGGGGAAGATCCATCCCCACCCCGATGCGCAGGCGTAACCACTCCTTGGTTCCCAGTGCGCCGGTAATGCTGCGGGCTCCGTTGTGCCCGGCCGGCGAACCGCGTTCCCTGATCTTGAAGCTGCCCAGCGTCAGATCCAGCTCGTCATAGATGACCAGCAGGCCTTCGGCGGGGTTCACTTCGAACTCCCGAACCAAAGCGGCTACAGCCAGTCCGCTCAGGTTCATGAACGTCTCCGGCTTGGCCAGGACCACCTCGCGCCCCGCCAAGCGGCAGGTTGCGGTGACGGCCCGGCAGCGCCGGTTCTGGACCGCAACCCCTTCCTGCAGGGCGATGCGGTCGATGGCCATGAACCCCGCGTTGTGCGGGGTCCACTGATATTCCGGGCCAGGATTGCCCAGTCCCACCACCAGAAAAGGTCCCGATGGTCTTGCGGATTCCCGCAAGGGTGGGAGCGGAGCGCCGGAGTCGCTTGCGGCAGCCACAGCTTACTTCTTCGCCGCGGGCTTCTTGGCTTCGGCAGGCTTGGCCGCTTCTTCCGGTTTGCCCTTCTTGGCCACGGCCGGCTCGGCGGCAGCCGCAACCGCGCCGGCTTCCGCCGCTGGAGCCGCTTCTTCGCGGATCGAGATCACGTGGGCCACGGTCGCATCCTCGGCATTGAGGAACTTGATGGAACCCGCATGAGGCAGATCGGCAACGCGAATGACGCCGTGCAATTCGAGGTGGCTGATGTCCACATCGATGTGGCTGGGAATGTCGGCGGGCAGGCACTCGATTTCCACTTCGCGCAGCACCTGATCGAGAATGCCGCCGGAGGTCTTGACGCCCAGCGGAATGCCCAGCAGCTTGACGCGCACGCTGACGCGCAGTGTCTTGTCCAGGGCAATGCGCTTCATGTCGATGTGAATCAGTTGATCCTTGATCGGCTCGCGCTGCCAATCGACGATCATGGCCTTGGCCGTGGACTGGCCTTCGATCTGCACGTCGAAGATGGTGTTGTGGCCGGTCTCGGAGAAGAGGATGCGCTCCACTTCCTTGGGGCTCACTTCGACAGCGACTGCTTCATGGCCGGCGCCGTACAGAACGGCGGGAATCTTGCCGGCGACACGCACGCGGCGCGCGGCATTCTTGTTGAACTTGCCCACTCGGGGCTTGGCTACGATCTCAGGCATTCTCTCTCTCGTTTCGGTCGGGCACGGTGAAACAGCTTTCAGCTTCCAGCCGCTAGCTACTAGCTGCAGGTTGCTGGTGCGAGCTGCATTGCTCCGCTCCCTTTGTTAAAAGCCGCTACTAGCTTCTAGCCGCTAGCTTCCAGCTTCTCGTTGGCGACACACTCAGAATGGGCTTGACAACTCCTCTGAGAACGATTTCCTCTGCTCGATCGCAAAGGCAAATCTCATACATGAACCAGCTAGTAGCTAGCAGCTAAAAGCTAGTAGCTGCACTACGAAAACAGCGTACTGACGCTGGTCTCCATGTGAATGCTCTCGATGGCCGCGCCCAGCAGGCCGGCGATGGTGAGCACCTTGATCTTGGGCAGCTTCTGGGCCGCTTCGCGCAGGGGAATGGTGTCGGTAACCACCAGTTGCTCGAGCTTCGATGCGGCAATACGGTCGATGGCCGGCCCGGAAAGCACGGCGTGGCTGGCGCCGGCGTAGACAGTTGCCGCGCCGTTGGCCAGCAGAGCGTCTACGGTCTTGACCAGGGTTCCGGCGGTGTCGACGATGTCGTCGATGATCAGGCAGGTCTTGCCTTGCACATCGCCGATCACGTTCATCACCTCGGTGACATTCATATCGGTGCGGCGCTTGTCCACAATGGCCAGCGGAGCGCCCACCTTCTGGGCAAAGAAGCGGGCCCGCTCCACGCCGCCGGCGTCGGGCGAAACCACAATCAGCTTGGGCAGCGCCAGTTCGCGGAAGTAACTCACCAGCACCGGGCTGGCAAAGAGATGATCCACGGGGATATTGAAGAATCCCTGAATCTGCGCCGCGTGCAGGTCCACAAAGAGGGCGCGGTTGGCGCCGGCGGTGGTGAGCAGGTCGGCGATGAGCTTGGCGCTGATGGCCACGCGAGGACGATCCTTGCGGTCCTGCCGCGCGTATCCGTAATAGGGAACCACCACCGTGATGCGGGCTGCCGAGGCGCGCTTGAGCGCGTCGATCATCACCAGCAGCTCGACCAGATGCTGATCCACCGGGAAGCAGGTCGGCTGGACGACAAAGACATCCACGCCGCGAACGTTTTCCAGCAGTTGGAAGTAGACTTCGCCGTCGGCAAAGCGCTGAATCTTGGCCTCGCCCACGTTAACGCCAATGTGCCGGCCGATGGCTTCGGTCAGGGCTCGATTGGCGGTGCCGCTGAAGAGCTTGAAGCGCTTGTCTTCGCTCAGATTGCGGGTGCGTTTGCGCTCTGGCTGCTTGATCTGCGCTTTGGCGGCGTCGGCTGCGGTCGCCAGTTGTGCGGCCTCCTTGGCCTCGGCCTGTCCAATTCCGTGCTGCTTTTCGTCTTCCGGCAACGTCGTTCCTGCGTCCATCGTCGAGCACCTCCAAGCTGGTTGGCTTTGGCTGCTTTCGTGCAGTAATCAGTGTTCAGTTGTCAGTGATCAGTCATTACCGTTGCAGAACCGGCAACTGACAACTGACCACTGAAAACTGACAACTAAAATGTGGCTGGGCGACTAGGATTCGAACCTAGACAAGTGCCTCCAAAGGGCACTGTCCTACCATTAGACGATCGCCCAACATCCTTGCGGAGCGCGGCAGCGGCCGGCAGCGAGTTTCTCGCCGGGGCCCATCGGCTGTCAACGTTCCGTTCCCGCAAGCATCTGGCTCCAGTAGCTGGAACGGGGCAGAGTGCGGGTCAGGTGCGACTCGACTCCTGCCGTGCTCAGCCTTTGGCAAGCTGCTTGCGCGGCTCCACGGGCCAGGTACAACCCGAAGAGCGCCGAACCGGACCCGGACAGCGAGGCATGGAGGGCTGCCTCCGGAGTGTCCGAAGCCGCAAGAAGACGCTTGATTGCGCGGAGGGAGGGTTGCTGGCGGAAGACGACACGTTCAAAGTCGTTCGCAATCCAGCGACAAATCCCGGTGCGGACAAGCGCGGACTCTTGTGGTCCGGCCAGGTCCTTCTGTGAAAGAAGGACACCGGAGGAGCCTGCTCCCGGCCGTCCTTCGCTCACCGATTCCCTGGGGATTGCTCCCGCTGGGGCGGCTTGGGCAAAGGCGCTGGCATAGGCGCGACTCAACTCTATTAGTTTACCTGCGCTGGCCTCCTGGGTCAAACCCTCGGCGGCGCACAACTCGTCCCAGTCGCGAAAGGCCTGCGGCGTAGAGACGCCCACCGCCGGCGTTGCCACCACGCACCACACCGGATCGAGGTCGGGAAGCGGGTAAACCTCCTGGCCGCGATCCAGGCCCAGAATCGTCCCGCCAATCAAAAACAGCGGCACATCGGAGCCGACCTGCGCGGCAATTTGCAGCCGCTTCGCCCGCCAAAGATGCTGGTCATCCTGAATAAATCTGTCATCCTGAGCGAAGTTTGACGCGTAGGTTGCGTTAAACGCAGTCGAAGGACCTGCTTCTTCTCCGTCATCCTGAGCGAAAAAAGAACTGTCATCCTGAGCGCAGCGAAGGATCTGCGTTTGTTCTTCGGCAAGAGTGGCTTCCCGGGGAGCAATCGGAGAACAGTCATCCTGAGCGGACCCTGAGCGCAGCGAAGGGGTAGTCGAAGGACCTGCATCTCGCCTGCCTCTCGCGCCGCGAGCCGCGCCGATCCCCAGCTCATTTTCCAGTCCCACCAGCGCCGCCACGGCGTTGGCCGATCCCGCGCCCAGGCCGCCCTGCACCGGCAGCCGCTTCTCGATATGGATCTCGACCTCAGCCGTCATTCCCAGCGCATCGAGCGCCAGCGCGACCATCTTCCAGGCGGTGTTGCGGCTGTCGGTGGGGACGCGCTCGTCGTTGGAGGTGAGGCTCAACGCAGTCGTCTGCGCCGGGCGGGCGGTCACCGTAACCAGATCGTGCAGTTCCAGCGTCTGATAGACGGTGCTCAGAGCATGGAAGCCGTCCGGGCGCGGCGCGCCAATGGCCAGGCCCAGGTTGATCTTGGCGTGAGAACGAACGACGGTCGACATACTGCTCCATTGTAGGACCTGGTTGCAGGTTCTAATCTGTTGCTTGCCCGTGCCTTCCATTAAGATGGACGCTTCGAGGAGAATTGCCCATGCCGCCCAGCCCCGCCGACTTCTGTCGCGCCGTCAACACCCTCAGCGCATGGCTGGCCCAGGACGACTTCGGTCCGCAAGGCATATCGGAACTCAACGGCATCGCCGCCCTTCTTCTCTTCGGGAATCAGGTTCTGGATACGCTCGAAGCCGCCTGCCGGTTGGCGCGGCGCGCGCCACAGCTTCGGCTTCTCTTTAGCGGCGGGGTGGGCCACTCCACCCAGTTGCTGGTGGAAAATCTGCGCAACTCGAAATATGGCCCCTTGGTCGAAGACGGAACCATCCGCGCGGGCATGGCTGAGGCGGAGGTCTTCGCCGCGGTTGCCAGCCTCTCTTTCGACATTCCCGCCGCGCGCATCCTCGTCGAGCGGGAATCCCGCAATACTGGGGAAAACGCCCGCTTCAGCCTGCGTCTGCTTGCGGAGCACGGCCTGCGCAGCGGCAGGTTGCTGCTTCTTCAGGACCCCACCATGCAACGCCGCTCGGTGGAGACGTTGCGCCACGAGGCCCACCTCGCCGGTCTTGACTACCAGGTTGCAAGCCACGCCGTCTTCGTCCCTCGCGTCGAAGTTGCGGCAGATGGGTCGATTCGGCTCGCAGCAGGTCCATCCCGCGACGCCTGGACAATGGAACGTTTTCTTGGACTCATTCTGGGCGAGATCGAGCGCCTGCGCGACGACGCACGCGGCTACGGCCCAAACGGAAAAGACTTCCTGCCCCACGTAGAGATTCCCGAGGATGTGCTGGGGAGTTACGCGTTAGCAACAGAGATTAGCCGGCTTGACGATGCATTGCGATGAAGATGCGTGACGCTATCCACATCTGGAGTAACTCCCGGTTTGCCGATTATCCGGCCAGAGCCCGGAGAACGTGGAGCGATCCCATCTCCCAACGTAAGACCGATTCTTGAGACGAGCAAGTTGCTGCTTTTCAAGAGCCGGGGGTTGTTTCAAATCTTACCCTTTGCGAGAAGATGAACTATTTTTCGCGCACGAGAGGTTGACCGAGTTTGACCAACCTTCTCTTTAACCCAACATCATCCCAACTGCTCATTGAGCCGTAGTCCCAAATTTCGCCTGTGCGTGTATCGAAGAAAGAGACGCTGCCTCCGTTGCCTACATATTGCACTGCGGCGAACGGGGCTTCGTTTGAGGCGATCTTCGGCGTTTCCGTGTTCAAGCTAGCTTTCTGTTCTTGGTTCAAGGTCGGGCTCTTCAAGCTGATGTTCAGTTGGTACGCAATTACCATGAGCATGAACGCAATGACGGTAAGAACCGCTTTGGTGTAGATGTCTTGTTTCATGCGCAACATTATCGCACGTCTTGGAAATGTCATATCGGCCGGCATCGCCAGGTTTGCTCCCGTAGGGAGCCGTAGAGAATAGCCCAGGGTGAAACCCTGGGAAGCTATTTGTCCCGAGGTTCCTCCGCCCTGTAGGGGCGGAAAGAACCTATTCCCAGACAAAGCGCAGATCGTATGCAATTCCCTGCTTCTTCAACATGGCCAAGAACTCCGACTGGAAATCCCGTTTGCGATGATGCTCAACTTGATTGGCGATGTAGGCCGAGGTGGTTCCGATCTGCGCGCTTCCGATGGAGAATGCGCCGTAGCCCTCCTGCCAGGCGAAGTTCGGCAAAGCGCAATCCTGGTGCATCCAATGAGACGAGGCGCTCTTGATCTCGCGCATGGCCGTGGCGACCGCCATCGTGGACGGCAGAGAGAGCAGGAGGTGCGCATGGTCGTCCATGCCCCCAGCTTCGATGGCCTTGATTTCAAGTCAGCGCGCGATTCCTCCCATGTAGGCCCAAAGCCGTCCCTGAACATCCGGCGCGATGATCCTGCGCCGCTCCCTGGTGGAAAAAACGCAATGAAAGAGCGAGGAACAATAGGTGTGCGGCATACGCACACCATCGTACAGCAGATTTTCGGAGGCCGGAGTTTCCTTCGTTTCGCCCTTACAGGGCGGAGGGTTCAATGGGAATGCTCTCCCAGGGTTTCACCCTGGGCTATTCTCTTATCCTCCCTCCGGGAGGAGGTAATCGCACACCATCAGACCTATCCGAGGAGCGGGTGGAGATCCCACCACACGAACGATTCGGTCATGCGGTAGGTTTCTCTGCCGGCTCAACTTCGTCTCATAACCTGACCTTCTTGAGGCAGGTTTTGGCCACTCCTTCTCCTCCCAAAAGCCGCGAACCCTCGCCTGGATTTGTGCAGATGCGTTTTGCCTCGGCAGCAGAGGCCGGTTGGTCGCCAACCCGATAGTTACTCTTTATTACTTTTCAGCCAACTGCCTGCACTACATTCCCCTCCACGGTCGTACTTCAGAAGGCCTACTTTGCCTTGCCGGATTTTTTCAGCGCTTGCCAATCCTTTTCTGTCTGGTCGGCGTAGAGGACGCCGAACTTGGCCAGCGTCCCGGCAAAGCCGTCGCCCGTGCCCAGATAGCCGGCGATGGTCAATGGGTCACCGGAGCGCGCATGGCCGCGGGCCAGCAGTTCGCCGCAGAGTTCGGCGTAGGCGGCGAGGCCGCCCCCGGCAAGGTCTTCCAACTCGATGGAGGCCTTGTGGTCGTTGAGCTGGCGGACCAGATAATCGCGCCCGGCGAAGTGCGTCCAGCCGAGAAAGGGGTCGGATTGGACCTGCATCGCCCGCTGCCCCTCGGCGACGCGGCGTCCGTTGTGCGCGGCGGGATGGGCGTCGGGCAGATAGGGCGAGTAAGCGGAGAGCGGCTCTTCCTTGACTTGCAGAAAAAGCGGATCGGCGGGTCCGTTGCCCTCGCAGTAGATGCAGTAGTCGCGCAGTCCCACCGAGCCGGTTCCAACCACCTTGAATGCCACGTCCAATGGAAGATAGAGCGAGAGCAGATGCTGACGCTCGGGCAGGAGCATCTCGCGATAGGCAGCCAGCGAGGCCAGCACGGCCTTGGCCTGCGCGGCGCTGACGCGGGTGAGCATCGGCTTCTGCTCTTTAAAGCGGCGCTCTGGGCTGGCGCTGTCTTCGCCACTCTCCTTCGATGGCTTCACGGCCGGGACGGCTTCGGTCAGTTGCTCGAGCGTATGCAGCGGGGTGGCGCGTTCGGCCTTTTGCAGAGCCGCGTGCACCGGCTCGACCTGGGTCAGGCGATGCACCTGGTAGCGGGCCACCTCCAGGCTGGGCATCTCGGCAAAGGCGCGCATCTGCCCGGCATAGCGCTCGATGCATTTTTCCACGGCCTGGCGGGCCGCGCCGTCTTTTTGCCCGGCCTCGCGCCCGGCCAGCACCAGGGAGGCGGCCATGCGCTTCAGATCCCACTCGAAGGGTCCGCGGATGGTCTCGTCGAAGTCGTTGATGTCGAAGACCAGACGGCCGTCGGGAGCGGCATAGGCGCCCAGGTTGCGCACATGGGCGTCGCCGCAGAGCTGGCAGACGATTCCCGTGTTGGGCAGCACGGCCAGATCGGCGGCCATCACCGGCACCGCGCCGCGGAAGTAGCCGAAGGGTGAGGCGGCCATCAATTGGTACTTGAGCTTGATCAGCGCCGGCACGCGGCCGCGCATGGATCGCTCCAGCAGCGCCGCGGCGGGCTTGCTGCGCGCCTTGGGGTTGAGCTGGTTATGTTCCTGGCGGCCCACCTGCTTGCGCCGCGCCTGACCTAAGTTTCGCCGTTCCTGAGGAGTCGCCCATTGCATGTGCAACAAACTACTCCCATACGCAGGGGAGTGCAATCTTTTCGAGGAAGGCCGGCGAGGAGGAGTCAATTGGAATGCGGGTTGCGAAAACGCTGCCAGGTGCGCAAACCATCCCACAGAAACACAGTGGCCAGAAAAAACGTGACGCCGGCAGCGAATTGCATACTCCAGCTTCGCGAAAACGGCGCAAGAAATGGAGGAACGGCAAGTCCGAAGATACAAACCAACACTGCGTCCACGATCATACGGCGCTTGGTTACTAAGCTATTCATGCGCAAATTCTCGCAGGTTTCCTGGTGGCTTTCAAGGGCAAACTGCGCTTGCGGCTGGATCGAAACTGCGGTTGCAGAATCCAGTTTGACCAGGCTTGCGATAGACTCTTTCGAGGAAGATCCGCATTTCCTATCGCCCTTCGCTCGCATCAAACTCTGTCTTGCTCCGGGAAGGATTTTCTTCATGCGTACAGCCGTTCTCTTGCTTTCCGCCCTCGCCGCACTCCCTTTTGCCGCGCTCTCGCAGGCTCCCGCGCCGGTCCCGCTAACGGTGGAGGCGATCTTTGCGCACGACTCACTGGTCCCGAATGCTCCCGAGCATCTGCTCTGGTCGCCGGACGGGAAGCATCTGGCCTATGAGGACGATGGCCAGTTGCTCGATCTTGCGGCGGATCAGGAGAGTGCCGCCAAACCGCAGGTGCTGGTGAGCCGGGCCAAGCTGGCGGCTCTCGCCGGGGCCAAGGATACGGAAGAGGACCGCGACCACCGCGCCCGCTACAAGATGGCTTCCTTTCTCTGGTCGCCCGACTCGGCGCACCTGCTCTTCGACTCGAACGGCCGCCTCTGGCTCTATGACCTGCATGCGGGCGCAGGCAGGGATGTGGGCAATACCGGCGAGGCCTCGGGTGACGATCCCAAGTTCTCGCCCAACGGCGAATTCGTCTCCTTTATCCGTGAAGGCGGGCTGAGCGTGTTGCACTTGAACGATCCGGGATCGCCGGCCAAGGCCGTTGCGCCTGCGCCCAACGCAGCCACGCTCAACGGCCAGGTGGATTGGGTCTACGAAGAAGAGTTGGGCGTGCGCAGCAATTATTTCTGGTCGCCGGACTCAAAGCAGCTGGCCTTTTTGCAGATGAAGGAGGCAGCGGTGCCGCAGTATCCGATCACCGACTGGATTCCCACCCACGCGACCGTCGAAAGTCAGCGCTACCCGCAGCCCGGCGACCCCAATCCCGAGGTGCGGGTGGGCGTAGCCGGCGCCGCGGGCGGCGAAACGACATGGATCACGCTGCCCATCCAGGCAGGGCAGGACTACATCCCCCGCTTCGGCTGGGCCAACGCTCAGACCCTTTGGATCGAGGTGGTGACCCGCGACCACAAGCATCGCGATCTGTACTTTGCCGACGCCGCCACAGGCAAGGCGCGCCCCGCCCTACAACTGACCGACGATAAGTTTTTCGATGAGAAGTACGACGTGACGGTAGACTCCGGCTTGATTGTGCTGACCCAGTGGAACGACGGGCACAATCACATCTATCTCTACAGCTACGATCGGAGCAACCCAGGCGGGGCAACACTCGTCCGGCAACTGACCCGCGGCGACTTTGAAGTCGGCGATCTTTACCGCGTCGATCCCGCGGCTCAAACGATCCTATTTGCCTCGAACGAGGGGAATCCGCTGGAGCAGCAGATCTGGCAGGTCAACTTTGCCGGGGAGCGCACGCAGTTGAGCGCCGGGGCCGGTCACCACGAAGGCACGTTTGCGCAGGCGGGCCTGGCCTTTGCCGACAAATTCTCCACCCGCTCCACGCCGCCGGTGCTGCGCCTCTGCTCCAAGGGAAACTGCGGCGTTTTCTGGCAGACGCATACGCTGACCCCCTACCGTGTGGGCGTTCCACAGCAGCTTACCGTCAAGGCCCACGATGGAACCACGCTCTACGCCACGCTGCTGCTGCCCGCGGGGGCGACGGCTGTGGCCGGCACGCCTTTGATCGTCAACCCCTACGGCGGGCCGGGCGAGCAGATTGTGGCCAACCAATGGGGTAGCGGTCTGCTCTTCGACACGGTGCTGGCGGAGCATGGTTTTGCCGTGCTGCACGCCGACAATCGCGGCATGGGCTATCGCGGCCGCGCCTTCGCCCAGGCAGCTTACCACGACTTTGGCCCGGTGCAGCTTGAGGATCAGCTCACCGTGGTCGATGCCGTGCTGGCGCAGGTACCACAGCTCGACCCGAAGCGGCTGGGTTGGTGGGGTTGGAGCTGGGGCGGGACCTTCACGCTCTACGCGCTTTCGCACTCCGATCGCTTTCGCGCCGGAGTCGCCGTGGCCCCAGTGACCGACTGGCGCTACTACGACTCGATCTATACCGAGCGCTACATGAGCCAGCCGGCGGAGTTCGCCGCGGGTTACAAGGATTTTTCCGTGGTCAACTCAGCCGACAAGCTGAAAGGCCGCCTGCTGCTGGTGCACGGCACGGGCGACGACAATGTGCACATGGAGAACTCCGTGCAGTATGTGCAGAAGCTGATCGAGGCGCAGATTCCCTACGATTTGCAGATCTATCCCCGCAAGACCCACTCCATAGCCGGGCCCGACGTGCGCACCCATCTCTTCAACCGCATTCTGGCGCACTTCGAGGAGAATCTGAAGCCGGTCATCCAGAAGTAAGAAGCAGACAACAGGCGGCAGTGCGATAAGAACACATTCGAATCGAATCTGCCGCCCTGGGTCTACAGTTCGCCAAACAAAACCATTGTCATCCTGAGCAACAGAACTCGTGTTGACGTGTTACGGCTGCAATGAACGCGGCAACCGCCTCCCGTAGGGAGGGGATGAAAGTAGCCAGGGGTGAACCCTGAGCACAGCGAAGGGGCAACCCCTGGGATGAAAGCAAAAATCTACCTCGCGCCCCGCAGGGCCGTGCTGAAACATGGAGTTAGCAAGCCCGTTCATTAGGAGCGAGGCGAAGTATCCTGTACATTGTCGCTGAGCGAAGCGAAGGATCTGGTACATTGTCATTCTGAGCGAAGCGAAGGTTCTGGTACATTGTCATCCTGAGCGCAGCGAAGGATCTGCGGTTCTTTTCAAGCGAAACAAAATGCAGGCCGTTCGACATTGTTGGTCACAAAGAACGCGCCCCACTCAGCTCAGGATGACAGTTCATTTTTAAATAGGACTACAGCGATTCCAGAATTGGTGTACCTGGAAACCATGTATTCAAGCCGGCGCGAACCTCAGCGAGTGACTGCCTGGCATGGAGGTTGCAGGATGTAGCCATTCTGGAGTCGCTCTAAAGCCCGACATTTACGATCGGCAACTCAGGGCAGGGTAAAGTCATGCCCTTTCGCAATACAAAGACGACCATCTGTGCGGCGGACACAACGAGCTCTCCGACCGCATGAAAATGATTCTCAGTTCGACCTTTCCGCGCTCTCAAAATCGAGACCGCGGGCACCCTCAGACGCACAAAACCAGGCGGTCAAAGACCTCGGGGACTCCGTAACGACCCTGTGTGTCCCTTTTCCCAGCACGGAAGCGCGGGCTGGAAGGCACTGTGCCTGCGGCGTGGGGGCGGGGTTGCTGACATCATGATGCGCTTTTATAGAAGCCCCTTTGCAGGGTCGCCATCCATAAAACCTTCGGCTCCGCCAGAAAACACTGACTCAATCATCGCTGAAGAAGGATTGTATTCTCCGACCACTGACCACCGATCTCTGCTCCTTGTTCAATTCCAGCGGCTCTTGTCCTCGTCGTCGTCATGGATGGGCCTGCCGTTGCCGTCGAAGCGGACAGTGCGTCCGTGCTGGCGCATGTAGACCTCGAATTTGCGGGCGGCGCGGCGGCGCTTCCAGCGGTAGTAGCGGTTGCGCAGGCCGTACCAGCCCTCGCTGGCGGCAAAGCTCACTCCCTTGCGCGGGGCGCGGCGCACCCAGAGCAGGCCGGCCACGGCGCCGCCCAGTTGGGCAAAGGCGTACATGCGCTGGTCGCCAAAGAGCACGGCGATGGAGATCAGCGCGTAGATGGCTACCAGATAGCGGGCTTTGATGCCGATGACGAAGAAGAGCTGGAACTGCACGTCTCCATAAAGCACGCCGATGGCCGCCAGCAGCCCGAAGATGCCGCCGAAGCAGCCGATGAGGGGCTGACCCGTCACCGGGTAGCCCAGCGCGTGGGCGCAGGCATAGAGAGCCAGCGCCGCGGCAGCCGTGCCCAGCACCGAGACGCAGTAGAGGCCGGTGACCCAGTTGCCGGCGCGGTCGCTCTCCAAAAACCCGGCCAGAAACCACAGCGAGAGCAGCTCGAAAAGCGTTCCCACCAGGGTGGGATGCACCAGGCTGTAGGTGAAGGGCTGCCAGAGTCTGCCGTCCAAAAAACCGGCCGGATCGAAGCCGAAGATCCCCAGCAGGCTGATCTCCGTGCCGCGCGGGGTAAACAGCGCCAGCAGCGTGGGCACAAAGCTGAGCAGCAAGGCCACGAAAAAAGCGCCCAGGTTGATCAGGATCAGCCGGCGCGTGGCGCCGCCGAACTCGGGGAAGGCAAACGGAGTGGCGCCGTATCTGGGCATATCGTAGGGACAGGTTAAACCGCTGGGCAGGGTGGTGTCATTGTCCAAGATGCGCGGGGAGCAACCAGGCCGGCCGCCGCACTTTCTCCGGGCGTTGTTCCGTTCCGGGAGGCGAAAAACGCCATGGCTTCTGAATTTGCTCACTTAAGATGAAAATCGGTGCGATATGTTCCTGAAGTGCGCGTTCCGCCGGCGGATGTGGCTGACGCCTCTTGACCGCGGGCGGGGTTTTCGCAAAAATAGCGAAGTCGCACCGCAACAAAACGTCATCCTATAATCCGCAATGCCCTGGAACGAGAGGAGGCTGTTATGCCTAGCTGCCCTGAATGCGAAAATGATCTTGATGTCGAAGTGGACGAGTTGGAAGAAGGCGACATGGTCGCCTGCGATGAGTGTGGAACCGAGTATGAGGTGGTCGGCGTCGAACCGCTGGAGTTGACGCGGGTCGATGGCGTTCTTCAAGATGAAGACGACGACCTCTACGAAGAGGAAGAGGAGGAAGAGTGAAGGTGAAGTACGCAGGTTGGAAGACCGGGGTGGCAGTGGTTGCCCTGGCTGCGGGTTTGGCGCACCTCTTGCCGTATCGCGGTCCCGCGGCTCAGCCCGGCGCACAGGCGCAGAATATCGGCCAGCGCGCGGTCTTTGGCAGGGTGACCGCCGGCAACGACGATCCGGTCCGCGGCGCCACGGTCTTCCTTCGCAACCTGAAGACCAAGTCCATTCGCTCCTTTAACACCGACGAGAAGGGGCATTTTCGCTTTACCCAGGTCAATATGGCGGAAGATCAGGAACTCTGGGCCGAGAAAGACGGCAAAAAGAGCGCCGTCAAGACCGTCAGCGCCTGGGATACACGCAAGGAATTCGACTGCGACCTCAAGCTGAAGTAGGGGGCCCGCGATGGATGGAATAGAGCGTTTCAGCCGGGTAATGGACTCGGCTGAGCGCGTTTACGAAGGCAGAGAACGCGCACAGCAGTGGCTGAACAAGCCGAATCCGAGGTTTGATGGGAGAGCGCCGGTCGGGATGCTGGACTCCGATGATGGAGCGCGAAGAGTTGAAGCACTGTTGGGCCAGATCGACGAAGGGTTTTTCATCTGACGGTATTCGATGGGCAAAGGAAGCTATGGAAAAACTCTTTGGTATCAGCAGAAATGTGAGCGGCGATGAATGCGCCCCCGCCTTTCAATGAGCTTCTGGGATTCAACCAGCGCGGCAAGCGTGAGGTCCTGGAAGACCGATGCCTCGAAGAGGGATTCTCCGCCTGCATTCCGTTTTAACTCGGGCAGCTTTCTTCGTACAGCGCGATAGCTGCGGAGCATCTCAGGGACCGTAGTGACGTCGCCCGGCTGGCGGAAGATGTTGCGCAATCCCGCCATGACGCCCTTCGCTGTTCCATGATGAATCTGAGGATCGATTCCGTTGATATCGCTGGTAGACCGCTGCGCCCGGTAAGGCTTGCTCTCGAAGACATAGACCCGGTGCCTGCCTCTCGTTGTGTGCCGACGATAGAGAGCAAGACCAAGTTCCACGGGCATATTGAAGCGGGGAATCCCCCTCGCCGGCTCAATCCGTGAGAGGTCGTGAATGGAGAGATTGGACTTCCCGATCAAACCTATAATGGTTTCAAGTCGGCCCTGGTTGGGGACGGCGAGCGTCGCATTTATGAGCAAACCAAATTGGGTCAGCCCTACGATATAAGCCACATACAAGTCTTCAAACTCTTTATCGTATGGGATGTTGAGGAAGATGGCATCGACATGCCTGCGACTTGCCATAGAGTGCCTATCGTGAGCTAGGGCCTTTGGAAGGGATTCGCGAACTGCCCCGCTTGCTGTCGAAGGAGGAGGCCGTACGGCTCTTGCTCTTTGAGGATTTCCGGCCAGACGGAGTGCTCATGATGCGGCGCACCGCCGCCACATGCTCGGGACTGAGGCCGAGAATCCGGCCCATCTCTTCAGGTGTGGGCACCGGGTTGCCAATTACATATGCGCTCATGCAGCCATTGTAGCGCGGAATTCAAATCACCGGCCCGACATCGTTCGGATTTCCTCGCTTCATCCTTCCAGCTTTTTGGTCACCAGTTCGTTGAGCAGCGCCGGGTTGGCCTGGCCTTTGCTGGCCTTCATCGCCTGGCCCACAAAGAAGCCGGCCATCGTCTTCTTGCCGGCCTTGTACTGCTCCACCTGCTTGGGATTGGCGGCGATGACCGCGTCGATCAGCGCTTCGATGGCCGCGGCGTCGCTGATCTGCTCGGGCTTCTCGCGTTCGTAGACGGCGGCAAAGTCCTCGCTCTTCTCGAAGCACACATCGAAGAGCTGCTTGAGTTGCTTGGAACTGAGCTTGCCTTCGTCCAGCAAGTCGGCGGCCTGCACAATGCCGGCCATGCTCACCGGCGACTGCTCCTGCTCCAGGCCCAGCGCATTCAGCCGGCCGCCGACCTCGCTGAGCAGCACATTGGCCACGCGGCGGGGGTTGCGGGCGGTTCTGGCGGCGGCCTCGAAGCGGTCGGCGAACTCCCGGGTCGCGGTCAGCGTGGCGGCGTCTTTCGGGGCCAGTTCATATTCGGCGACCATGCGGGCGCGGCGCGCCTCGGGCAGCTCGGGGAGCTCGGCTCTTTTGCGTTCAATAAAATCATGAGTTAGCAGGAGCGGGGGCAGATCCGGCTCGGGGAAGTAGCGGTAGTCGTGGGCCTGCTCCTTCGAGCGCATGGAGTAGGTCCGGCCCTCGGCGGCGTTCCACAAGCGGCTCTCCTGAATCACCCGCCCACCCGCCTCGATGACCTCGATCTGGCGCTCGATCTCGTATTGAATCCCCGCGCGCACGTAGCGGAAGCTGTTGACGTTTTTCACTTCCGCCTTGGTGCCCAGCTCCTTTTGCCCGCGCGGCCGGACGCTGACGTTGGCGTCGCACCGCAGCGACCCCTCTTCCATGTTGCAGTCCGAGACGCCGCAATAGAGCAGGATCTCCTTGAGCCGGGTGAGGTACTCGAAGGCCTCGTCGGCGGTGCTGAGTTCGGGGTCGCTTACGATCTCCGCCAGCGGCGTGCCGCAGCGGTTCAGGTCGAGATAGGTGCGGGAATTGGAGTCGGCAAAGCCGTCGTGGATGCTCTTGCCGGCGTCTTCTTCCATGTGCAGGCGGGTGATGCCGATGCGCTTGGTCCCGCCGTCCGCCGTGGGTACGTCGATCCAGCCATGCTCGGCGATGGGCTTGTCGAACTGCGAGATCTGATAGCCCTTGGGCAGGTCGGGATAAAAATAGTTCTTGCGGGCGAAGATGGAGCGCTCCCGCACCTGGCAGTTGATGGCCAGCGAGGCCAGCGTGGCGAACTCGACAGCCTGCGCGTTGAGCACCGGCAACGCTCCCGGCAGCCCCAGACACACCGGGCAGACATTGGTGTTGGGCGCGACGCCGAACTTGTTGGCGCATCCGCAGAAGGCCTTGGAGGCGGTCAGCAGTTGCACATGGACCTCGAGCCCGATCACGGGTTCGTACTTGGCCAGGATTTCGGGCGAGAGCGTAGCGGCAGCCATATTGTCTTTGATTTTAGCGCGGAGATGGGATGGGACGCAGAATTCGCTACGGCTCATCCTTCAAGTCCTGCACAGGTCCGATGGCATCGGGCACTTTACGTTGCCAACCCAGGAAGATGACGTACTCGATGGCCGTTTCTTTGGTGAGAAGAATACCGGGACTATCGATTGCTACTTCAATCTCTTTTCCATCTTCTTGTTTCACGATCCAAGCCGCACTTTCAAGAAAAAGCGATGCTTCTGTCGCATCATCCGAGTAATCTCGCACCCATCCGACTATTTTCCGCTCACCCGACAAACCAACTTGGACAAAGCCGCCAATTTCTTGGAAGGCATCGTGCCAGATTGTGCTTCGCGCGGTTCTCTCCGTGATGCGCATCCAGCGAAACACCCGCATCAGCCAATCATGATTGATGTTTGCGGAGTACAGCAAAGCGAGGAGAATGGACAAACCGGCAAGGGTTGCCAAGTGAGCATAATCAACCGATATACGGTAGATTCCCGACTGGCTCGGGTTTGGCAACTGCCAATTGATCGGTAGTGTGCGATCGAAAAACGGTAGTGTAAAGAGGTATAAAAACAGGCTGAAGAGTAAAGCTTCAATGACCTTGTCGAGTTCCGTTTGCTTGCGCCGAACCGCGAGAAACTGAACGATATATGCACAGGCAAACCCTGGGAGTAGCACCAACAGCACTCCGAGAGCTTCCGCTTTCTCCGGCATAACGGGCCTAATCTATTTGACTTTTGCGGGAACGGGAACCGGCTTGGGACGCACTGCATCCGGCGGAACGGAGGATTTGAACTTTCCATTCTTGCCGAAGATAGGCTTGCTATCCATCGCCATGGTCGTCCTACTCCCAGATGCATTTGTTGAATTGCTTGACTGAGTCATTCCTCAATCTCCTTGTCCTAATGATCCTGCAAGCAGTGTATCGCACCCAAAGTTTGCGCCGCTTATAGGCTTGCGAACGCGGAAGCGGAGGCGGAGGCGGCATATTGAACTGGGGTCTCTGGATAACAACTCTTCCGCCAAAAAATACCGCTGAACTCCCGATTGGTAAGACAGAACCCATCGCGGCCTTCGCTCTCAGTATGAACCGGGGAAGGCCGCAATGTCACGAATTGTTACTCCGCCGGATCGTCGGCGGTGAAGGACGAGCAGCAGGGCTTCTCGGTGGCGTGGAAGTTCATCAACTCGAGGCGGATGCCGTCCGGGTCGTAGAGGTTGAACTGGCCTTTGCCGTCCTTGCCCATTTGGGTGTGTCCGTCGTTGACTACGCCCTCCAGGCGATGGCCGTCCTGCAGCGTCTTGTAGGCATCGTTGACTGAAACTTCGCCGATGGAAAGGTGATCGAGGACGCCCAGATCGTGCTGGGTGATCGAGGCGGGAATGCCCACTGTCTCCGGGCCGCGCACCAGCATGTACTCCATCCAGTCGTGTGCGTCTGGAACCTGCTGGCTGACCCAGTCCAGGCGGCCTTCGACCATGCCGCCCCACCAGTACGGACGGAAGCCGAGCAAATCCTTATAGAACTTGTCCTCGGCGGCGCGGCTATGCACCAACATGCCGATGTGGATGATGTGGTGGCCGATCACGTTGGGGGCATGAATCTCCTGCGGGTGGGCGGGCGGTTCAACAAACTCGACCTTGTTGTTCTCCGGGTCGAGCACGGCGAACCAGCGGGAGCCGTCGCTGCCCTTTTCCACCTTGGCCGGGGTCTTCCAGCCCTTGGCGGCCAGGTACTTGCGCATTCCCTCGGCGCTCTCGGTGTTGTAGGCGGTGTGGTCCAGGCGGTTGATGCCGGCGCCCTCGGGCAGCGGCAGCACTTCAACAAACTGCTTGGGACTGAAGGCGTAGCGCACGCCCTTAGGGTTTTCCGGATCGGGCAGCTTGGCCGCGCCAATGATCTCGGTGTAGTAGTGCTCGGTGGCGGCGGCGTTCGTGGTGTAAACAGCCAAGTGCGAGATTCCGGTGATCTTGGGCCGGGCGGGCGCGGACTGCGCAGCGGCGGCAACAGTGAAGGCAACGAGAGAAAAAGCAGCAAGAGACTTCCAATGCATAATGCACCTCAAGAATTGCGACGGCACAACGATAAATCGTTTTTGTTTTCATTCGCAACTTGAAGCTGCTCGAAGCGCCACAGGTGCGAAACACGCCCGCTATTCGAGGGGTTGGAACCAGCGGCAAGGATTGTACGTAGGCTCAGCCAAAAGGCGAGACAGACCCGCGCCCGGCGCGGTAGCAAAAGGAGAGAACAATGCCTGAACGTGTCTGCCCGTGGTGGATGGGCTATCTGCTGGCCAGCCCTTTGCGGCGCTGGTGGCAGAATCCAGAGCAATTGCTCGCACCCTACCTGCGGGCGGGTGTGACGGTTCTGGAGCCGGGACCGGGAATGGGATTCTTTACCCTGCCGATGGCCCGCATGGTGGGAGCGACCGGGCGCGTCGTGGCCCTCGACATTCAAGCCAAAATGCTCGATGTCCTGCGCCGTAGGGCCGCTAAAGCCAAGCTCTTGGATCGTGTGGAGACGCGGCTGGCGACGGCGGAGTCCATGCACCTCGACGATCTGCGGGGGGCGGTGGACTTTGTGCTGGCCGGAGCCGTCGTGCATGAGATGCCCTCGGCGGAGCGCTTCTTTCAGGAGGCCGCGGCGGCATCGAAAGACGGCGCATTGCTCTTGCTGGCGGAACCGGCCGGCCATGTGACTACGGAGACATTTGCCGTCGAGTTGGAGGCTGCGCGGCAAGCGGGATGGGATCTCGTTAGCCGCCCCACTGTGCGCCGGTGTCTGGCCGCGCTGCTGCGTAAGGCCTGAGCCAAGCGTCTACCGCACCGCAAGCGCCTAAAGAATCTGGTAGAAGCGCAGCACGACGGAGCCGGCATTGCGCACACCGCTGCTGACGAAGAGGTTGCGGTTGAGCCAGTCGTACTGGCCGCTGGGCGCATCGAAGGCGGGCGCGGCGCGAAAGTAGTATTCCCCCGGATCGACGGGCAGGTCCTTGGCCAGTCGCCGCATTACGTAGCCGGGACCGTGGCGGAATCCCTTATTGATTACCCGGATCAGCACGCCGTCGTCGGTCTGCAGGGTGTAGTGGGCCTCGATCACCGTCACATTGTCGCCCAGCAGCAGTTGCCAGTCGATGCCGCCAGGCAGAACGGCACCTCTGATCTTGGGGCCTTCGAAGCTGCCCGAGAGAATCGGCACCATGCGCCGCTGACCCAGCGCCCCCGGCCCCAGATCGACCGCCGCGCCCACGCCGATCACCGCTTCGAAAACAAACTCCGTCGCCAGCCCTTCACTTGTCGTCACTCCGTCCCCCCTTGCGCGGATTCTACTTCTGCGCCGGCGGCCAGCGCCAGCAAAGGCTGCGGGGCCCAATCGTCGGCGACCAGTTGGCGGGGATCGCTGGCCACAGGGGCCAGCATCTCCAACTCCTCGTTCTCGTGCACCAGTGCGCCCAGCTTGCGCGCCTGGAAGAACGCTCCGCCCTTGCCTTCGACCGCGCCCACAAACTTGTTGTAGTGGCCAACGGCGTTGCTCAGCGCCCCGCCCAGCTTGTCGAAGTACTCGTGGGCGTTGGCCAGCTTGTTGTAGAGGTCGCGGCCCGTCTCCTGAATAGCCTGGGCGTTCTGCGTGATCTGCGATTGCTGCCAGCCGTAGGCCACGGCCTTGAGCAGGGCAATCAACGTGGTGGGCGTGGCCATGACCACATTGACCTGAGCGCTGAACTCGATCAGCGAGGGGTCGGCCTCCAGTGCGGCGCTGAAGAGCGCTTCGCTGGGCAAAAAGCAAACCACGAACTCCGGCGTGTGCTCGAACTGCTTCCAATAGGCTTTGCCGGAGAGATCGCGCAGGTGCGCCTTGACGCGCTCGGCGTGGGCGGCAAAGCGCAGCGCCTGGGTGGCCGGGTCGATGCCCTCGCCGGCGTCGAGAAAGGCGTCGAGCGGGGTCTTGGCGTCCACGATGATCGAGCGCCCGTTGGGCAGTTGGATGGTCATGTCGGGGCGGAGCAGCTTGTCGTCTTCGGCGCGGGCCGTCACCTGTTCGGCAAAGGAGCAGTATTCCACCATTCCGGCGTACTCGACGCAGCGCTTGAGCTGCAATTCGCCCCAGTTGCCGCGCGTCTTGGGGGCGCGCAGAGCGGAGATCAGTTGCGCCGTCTCGCTGCGGAGGGAGTTGACCGATTCGGGAATGGCCTTGCCGATGCCCTCGACCAGCGTCTTGATCTCGCTATAGGCGCCGGAGCGCAGCGCCTCCATGGCACGGGTTTGGGTGTCGAGCTGCTTGAGCGTCGCCTCCAGAGGCTGCAAGAGGGCTTGAATGGCCTTTTCCTTGGCCTCCAAAGTCAGCTTGGCGTCCTGCGTCTGGCCGCCCAGTTGCTGTTTGGCCAGCGTCATGAACGATTCCGTATTGGCGCGCAGGGCGTCGGCGGCAGCGCCCTTGAAGGCAGAGTCGAGATCCGCCTTCATCTGCGTGTATTTGGCTTCTTCATCGTGCAGCTTCTGCCGGGCAGTGGCCAGTTCCTGACCGCGCAAGTCGCGTTCTTCCGTCACCGAACGAAGCTGCTCTCCCAGCGCCGTCTTTTCCTCGCGCAAGCCTGCAATAGCGGCGTCGCGTTCTTCCGTCTGGGCCTTGAAGCGCTCGCGTTCCTCGGCTCTTGGTTTGAGGAGTGCGGCCTCGGCCCGCGCGGCCTCCAACTGCTCGCGCAGTGCGCACTCGCGGGTCTCGGCAAGTTTGCGCTCGTTGGCCAAAGCCTGATCGGATTGCGCCTGAACACTGCTGCGGCCGAGGCGCGAGCCCAGCCAGAGCCCAAAGAGAAAAAGAACAATGAGGACGAGCGCAATCAGCAGGGCGGAACTTCCCATATCGATAAAAACCTCTTCGCCTAAAATACGCCTCTTGAGGCAAGATTTTCGAGCAGATTCACGCAATTCTCCGTCCTGGCCGGGATCGTTTCCGGCTCCTGACCCCTGATCGCTGATCCCTGACCCCTGGTCCCTCTTCCCTAATCCCTGTTCCCTGCTTTACACACCGGGGATGGCCCGTTAGACTTGAAATTTCAGGGCAAAGCGCTTTTTTTGCTGAAACGGTTGTCTCTGGTAGCCTCGGGCCGATATGGTGGCTAACGGGGCAAGAGCGGACGGCAGGCCCTGAAACGGTTTCCGAATTCCGAAATTCACTTGGGAGAAGTACGCATGGCCGTGGAAGAGAAGGTTAAGCAGATTATCGTCGAGCAGTTGCAGGTGGATGAAGCCGAAGTCACCCCCGGCGCCAGCTTTCAGGAAGATCTGGGAGCCGATTCGCTCGATGTCGTGGAGCTTGTGATGCAATTCGAAGAGGCCTTTGACCTGGAGATTCCCGACGAAGACGCCGAGAAGATCAAGACCGTCAAGGACGCCGTCGAGTACATCGAGAAGAATGCGAAAGGCGGCAAGTAAGCAGTGACCCGACGAGTCGTCATTACCGGCCTGGGGCTGGTTTGCGGTTTGGGCAACACTGCTCCTGAGGTCTGGCGGCAGCTGGTGGCCGGCGCAAGCGGAATGGCTCCCATTCAAGGCTTCGATACCACCGGTTTTCCGGTTACCTTTGCCGCCGAGGTCAAGAACTTTGACCCGCTCAATTTTGTCGATAAGAAGGAAGCGCGCAAGATGGGGCGCTTCATTCACTTCGCCTTTGCCGCCACCCAGGAAGCGCTGGCCCAGTCGGGTCTCCAGATCACCGAGGAGATTGCCGACCGCGTCGGTGTTTTTATTGGTTCCGGCATCGGCGGATTCGAGATCATTGAGCGCGAACACACCAACCTGATGCAGGGCGGCCCGCGCAAGATCTCGCCCTTCTTCATTCCCGCCGCGATCGTCAACATGGCGGCCGGCAACATCAGCATCCGTTACGGCGCCAAGGGACCGATCTCGGCCACTGCCACGGCCTGCGCCACCTCGGCCAACTCCATTGGCGATGCTGTGCGCATGATCGCGCACGGCGACGCCGACGCCATGATCGCCGGCGGAGCCGAGGCTGCGGTGACCCCGCTCTCGGTGGGCGGATTCGCTTCCATGCGGGCTCTTTCGGCGCGCAACGAAGAACCCACCCGCGCCAGCCGCCCCTTCGACAAGGATCGCGACGGATTCGTCATCGGCGAGGGCGCCGGCATCCTCATACTTGAGGAGCTGGAGTTCGCCAAGGCCCGCGGAGCCAACATCCTGGCCGAGGTCATCGGCTACGGCATGAGCGCAGACGCCTACCACATGACCGGCATCGCCCCCGAAGGCGCCGGCGCCCAGCGCAGTATGCGGGCAGCTCTGAAGGATGCGGGCATCGCTCCAGAAGAAGTGGGCTACATCAACGCGCACGCCACCTCGACTCCAGCCGGCGACGGCAACGAGTCGCGGGCCATTGAACTGGTCTTTGGCGAGCACGCCCTCAGCCACAAGCTGAAGGTCTCGGGCACCAAGTCCATGCACGGCCATCTGCTCGGCGGCGCGGGCGGACTGGAGGCCGGCATCAGCGTGCTGGCGCTGCAGAACCAGATGCTGCCGCCCACCATCAACCTGGAGAATACCGACCCCGAATGCAAGCTGGACTACGTGCCCAATCAGGCCGTCCCGCACAGCTTCGAGATCGCCCTCTCCAATTCCTTTGGATTTGGCGGCATCAACGCCACACTGATCATGAAGCGCTGGACGGAGTAAGGCAGCTTTTAGCTGCCAGCCTCCAGCTTTCAGCATCTGTATCGATTGAGAATGCGCTCATCCTGCGGGGTGAGCGCTTTTTTCGTGGACGGCCTGCGCTGCGGAAATAGCCTCGCAGAAGAGATAAAAAATATCCCACCTGCGCTATACTCGGTGCATGGCCGCGGCGAAGCAGCAGCTCGGCAAAGTCAGAAAGGTGACCGATGAAGCCGCCATCGTTCGCTGTGTCGCCGGGGACGGTCTGATTCGGGAGGAAGTCTGGAAAGATGATGAGGGCAATGTTGTTCGCTTTAATCTGGCCTTTATCAATCTTCATCTCTTTCAGAGGGACCATGGACGGGTTCTGGGCTACGATACGGCGCATGGGTATCCGCACCGCCATTTTGCCGGATCAGTCGAGATGATCGAGCCCGTTCCCTATCAAATGATTCTTCGCCGTTTCAAGGCAGAGGTTGCTGAGTTGAGGAAGCGCAGGCATCTATGAAGTTCAAGGTTTACACGGACGGTTTTGAAGGCTGGGCCAAGCGGGCAAAGGAGCGCGCCAAGGCGATGGATGAGGGCCGTCCATTTCCCTCCTCGCGCGGCGTCACCTTCGAGAGCGCGGCGGATATGGTGCGGCTGCTGACGCCGGCGCGGCTCGATCTCTACGATGCGGTGAAGAAGCGCCGTGTCTCCATCGGCGATCTGGCCGCCGAGTTGGGCCGCGACGTGAGCGCCGTGCGCCGCGACGTAAGCGCGCTGGAGAAGTTCGGCATCGTCTCCTCCGAACAGGTCGTCAATCCCGGCCACGGACGGGTGCGCATGGTCTCCGCCCCGGCCCGCCTCTCGATTTCTGCGGAGCTCTGAACTGCATGTCTGGGATGTGCGCTCGAATGCAAAGGGGCGGACCCCAAGCCTTTTCTTCCGGTTTGGGCTGAGATGAAAACAGCACCGATCCTTGTGGAGGGGTGCTGTTTTCACGCATCGGATTTGAAATTCAACTCGCCTTATGACATGGCGGAAGCAATTCCAACTTGAATGAGCGTCAACAGAATCCACCAGCCGAAGACAGCCGCATAGCCCGAGGAATCTTTGACACCAGCGACCTTGGCCAATCCTTTGGAAAAGAGGACCAGGGTCCAGAGGAAGGTGATGTCCACAGCTGTCAAAAGCGTCCAAAGATAGACCGGGGTTTCGGGAGGAAGAAAGAAATAACCCAAATTGGTTCCGGCTGCGTTTCCGGGAAGAAACGATTCCGCCTCCACTCCGGCGAAGAGACCAACTAGCCCCAGTAGAAGTTTGAGTAGACCAGGTAAACCGGCATACCAACTGACCGCCAGGACTTGGCGGAAATTTGCCTTGCCGCCAAAGCCGAAATTGATAGTGCCGAGAAGCACACCGGCAGCGATCAGGTTCAGCAGCAGGACCCCTACGGGAGCCAGGAACCAAACCACTTCCTGACTGATGGCGGAAATCTTGGCATTCATCTGCCGTTGCTCGGGCGGCATCTTCTCAATCGCCTCGGCCGCTTTCGGGCTGACCCGCAGCCCATTTTCGACAACTTGATGCCATCCCACTTTCACGGTGACCGTTGCGCAGAGCGCTGTTCCCACAACGACAAAGAGGATGAACGGCAACCACCAGCTTCTGTTGCCTGCTTTGATATCGTTGAAGGTCTTCGACGGCGCGGTGAAGATGTTGCTGACGCGCTGCCACTGCGACAGGCCGGCGCTCTGGGGAACCGCCGCTGGGATTTCCAACTCGCTCATATTTCTCCTCTCGATAGCCGTACTCGGCTTTGAACTCTTCTCCGCTCGCAGCGATCGCGTAAGCAACCTGTCTTCTCAGCAACCGCGCGGCCAGGAAAAGGATACAGACCCCGCTTTGCCGAGAAAAATCTGTTGCCCGCGATTGTAACCTCGGAACCCGTAGCGGCTGCAATTAAAATCTGGCGTCCTTTCGACCGGGTACGCGATTCGCGCGGTGTCGGTTCCCACCTTAAACGCAAAACGAGCAAGAAGCAGTTGTCTCGATTTGCCGGGTTCGCAAAGGATGGCAGGTGAAGGTAGGACAGCCGGTATCGTTCGCAGCTTTTGGGCGGGGTGAATCAAGCCGATGGATACATAAAAACCTCCCACCAACCCACCTGAGGCACCGTGCTGGTTTTTCCTGCACTTCACCGTGGGGAAGAGGGATTGCACTTCTTCGTTACAAAGTGCCGGGACTGCCCAGGAGGGGGAATCTGGCAAGAACCCGCTCGGACCGAAGCTGGAAACTCTCTGTAATACCCTGCCTGTCGCTGCCCGTCACAGCCTGTCCGCTGGCCAACAATTTACAATCCTGCTTGAAATGTCTATCAAGATCGCCTTTCTCTTTCCGGGGCAGGGTTCGCAGGCCGTAGGCATGGGCCGTGAACTGTCCGAGCGTTTTCCCGTTGCCGCACAGACCTTTGCCGAGGCCGACAAGGCTCTTGGCTATTCCATCTCCCGCCTCTGTTTCGAGGGGCCGGAGGAGGCTCTGCGGCTCACGGAAAACACCCAGCCGGCCATTCTGACGGCCAGCGTAGCCATTGCGCGCATTCTGGCGGAGCACGGCATCGAGCCTGCTCTCACCGGCGGACACTCGCTAGGCGAGTGGTCGGCGCATGTGGCTGCCGGCACCCTCAGCTTTGCCGACGCCGTCCGTTCGGTGCACTTGCGCGGGCGCGCCATGCAGTTGGCGGTTCCCGCTGGGCAGGGGGCGATGGCCGCCGTGCTGGCGCTGACCGCCGAGCAGGTTGCCGAGGCCTGCGCCGAAGCTGCCGCCGAGACGGGCTTGGTGGTCTCCGCCGCCAACCTCAACTCGCCCGGCCAGACGGTGATCTCCGGCGCGCAGGCGGCAGTGGAGAAGGCCGCAGCGCTGTGCAAGGCCAGAGGCGCACGCCGTACCGTGATGCTCCCGGTCAGCGCTCCCTTCCATTGCGCCTTGATGCAGCCGGCGCAGGAAGAGGTGGCCCATGTGCTGCGCACGTTGACGCTCAACAATCCCCGCATTCCCGTGGCCGCCAATGTGACCGGCGCCTTGGTCACGACCGCCGCCGAAGCACGGGAACTCCTCATCCGCCAGGTCACCGGCGCGGTGCGCTGGATGGATTGCACACGCTCTCTGGCCAATGCCGGCGCGGAGATCTTTGTTGAAGTGGGTCCGGGAAAGGTGCTTTGCGGATTGCTTAAGCAGATCGACCCGGCGCTGAAGACCCTCAATGTGGAAGACAGCGCCAGCCTGGATGCGGCTCTGGCTGTGCTGCAAGGCTAATCTAGATCCTTGATCGCATGGATTCGCGGGTTACACGCCAGCCCACCCTGGGTCTTTGACCGCATTGTTTTGTACCACTGAGGGTGCCCCCGGTCTCGATTTTAAGACCGGGGAAAGTAGAGACTGAAATCCTAAATCCGGAGATTCCTTCGCCGTCGGAGGCCCGATCTGGAAGAATAAGCAATTCGTAATCAATCAGTTGTCATCCTGAGCGAAGCGAAGGATCTGCGGTTTCACGCTCTCCCAGTGGGTGACGCCGAAAACACAGATCCTTCGCTTCGCTCAGGATGACAAGTACTTCTTACAATGGATGTTATATGGCAAGGGAGAATTCTGAACATGGGGAGGGCTGCCGAATTTGGGATACATCATCATGCGGTCAGAGACCTGGGCGCAAAAACAAGAATGCGCCGAGGGTGGAGCTTCCTGCTGATTTTCTCTGCAGAAACAAGTGCGCCTGCTCGATCCGCCGTTGGGGAAGAGCAGGCGTCATTTTCTCGGCAGTCTTGAGATCGGGGCAGAGTCGAGCCCGGGCCTAAAGGCCGTGCACAAAATACCTCTCTTCAGTGGCCTGAAGGCCACTTCTCCCTCCGCATTCCAAAACCTGTTTCACTTGCGCTGGGCTGCGAAAGCAGGTGGACGGCTGTCACAAAACTCGTCCAGACAGGGTTTCATTTTGGAGTTGCGAGATGCCCCCCGGCCCCTCGAAAAACTGCATATTGTCGGGCGAAAAGCTGAGCGTGTGGTCTGACGGGTCGTAGTCCAGGTTGATCGCCTTGCTTTTGCGGTCGTTGATGAAGATGCCCAGCATCAGCACGTTGCCGTTGATGCGCGCGGCGGCGATGCGATGGCTCTTGATGACCCCGTAGTCGTTGTCCGGACTGGTGGAACTCCAATCCTTCTGGAAGCGCGCGAAGGGGTAGCCGGAGTACTTCTGCGGATGCTGCTGCCAGTCCTTGTCGTGCATCCAGACCCCGTAGGCCGCTGGCATGTCGTTCTTTTCCAGATCCTGGAAGAAGGCGTTGACCGCCATCCGGCCGCGCAGGTGGGTATTCCAGCGCCAGGGCCAGTCCACCGGGCGGCCCGCCACCAGCCACCAGCCCACAAAGAGAAGAAAAAAGAGCCCCGCCGTAGCAAAATAGATCGTCCGGCGGCGGCGTTCGTTGGCTTCGTTGTAGACGGGAGCGTCGAGCAAGGTCATCGGTCGGGGTCCTCGGAAGCAGGGGTTAGGGATAAGGGGTTAGGGGTTAGGATTAGACACCCGCGTCCATCTCCTACAGGATTAGACACCGGCAGAGGTCATTCAGTTCCCGGACCCCTGGCGGGACCCAACAAGGGCTCAATGCTCGTCCAGGGGGCTTCTCGCTAACCCCTAACCCCTTATCCCTAACCCCTTCTTTTTTACTCTTCTCTGCTGTACGTTGTGCGGCTTTTTTCTGCATGGCGCTCCATGGCCAGTTCGATCAGCCGGGTAATCAGCTCGCGGTAGGAGATGCCGGTGGCCTCCCACAGCTTGGGATACATGCTGATCTGGGTGAATCCGGGCAGGGTATTGACCTCGTTGAGGAAGATGCGCTGCTTGCCGTCCGGCTCCATGAGGAAGTCGACGCGGGCCAGCCCGGAGAGGTCGCAGGCGCGGAAAGCGGCCACGGCCATCTCCCGGATCTGCTTGCTTTCGGCGCGGGTCAGGGGGGCGGGAATCAGCGGCACCGAGCCCTCGCTGAGGTATTTGGCCTCGTAGTCGTAGAACTCCTTGCCGGGGACGATCTCGCCCACCACGCTGGCCTGGGGCGTATCGTTGCCCAGCACGGCGACTTCGAGTTCGCGCGCCCGGCTTTTCTTGCCACCCACGCCCTGCTCGATCACCAGCTTGCGGTCGTATTTGGAGGCCAGAGTCAGCGCCGGGCCCAGCTCCTTGCGGTTGTGGACCTTGCTGATGCCCACCGAGGAGCCCAGATTGGCCGGTTTAACGAAGACCGGATAGCTGAGCGCGGCCTCCACCTGGGCGACAGCCTTGCGCGGGGACTTTTCCCACTCGGCGCGCAGCAAGGTGACGTGTCGGACGATGGGCAGCTTGGCCTGAGCGAAGAGGCGCTTCATCACGTCCTTGTCCATGCCCGCCGAGGAGCCCAGCACACCGGAGCCGACATAGGCGATGCCGGCCAGCTCGAAGAGTCCCTGAATGGTGCCGTCCTCGCCAAAGGTCCCATGCAGCACCGGGAAAACAACATCCAACGACTGGCCGCCGGGGGACTGGCCGTCCGGTCCTTGCTTGCCTGCGGCAATGGCAAGAGCGGTGGTGGACGCAGGCTCGGGCGCAAAGAGCGTGGGAATCCCCTCGTGCAGCAGTTTGGCGCCGGGCGTAGCTTGGGGGTCGCCGGCGCGCAGACGGCGCACCACGGCGCTGCTGTTGCCGGTCAGCAGATCGTGGGCGTCCTTGGCCGCCAGCCAGTGGCCGTCCTTGGTGATGCCGATGGGCACCACATCGAATTTGCGGCGATCGATCGCCTTCAGAATCGAAGCAGCCGAGAGCAGCGAGACCTCATGCTCACCGCTGCGCCCGCCAAACAAAATTCCAACACGGAGTTTTTTTGCCATGATCTATTTATTATCCGTCACTCGAAATACCGCCTTGATGCAGTCCAGGTTGGTAACCGCAATCTGCATATGGGTTTTTTCAAGAAATGCAGAGCCAGGATAGGCCGGTTTACCCTCCTGAAAGATGCCACGCACGGTGTCGATGGAGGGCGAATCCGATTCCTTGATGATCTTATGAAGACGGCGAATGACGGCACAATCGAGGTAGCGCATCCAAAACTTCGGCCCGCTCCCGTTCTCCGGCAGTTGCACACCGCGCACATGGAAAGTTTCACCCAGGGCACGGTCGCAGCCGTGGTAGCCGAGCACGAAGCTGGTAGAAAGGCGGTGCACGATCAGTGTGGGCGGTAATTCTTATGGAGCTTTCCAGATTTGGTCAGGATGCCTTCATCCACCAAAACCGCAAGCGCAGCCTCGGGACTGGCGGTGGCGCGTTTGGTAAACTCTCTGGCCGCCAAGCGAAAGTCGCGCGAAAAGGTGGGGCTGCGCGGGTCGAGAATGCGGCGCGGAGCGGGCTTCGCTTTCACCGGCGTCTCAGCAGCGCGTTTGGCCATTTCAATTCCCCTTGCCTCCAGTTTAGTCCAGATTCTGCCTGCGGCACAGAGGAGTTGCCGGGAGCAGAGGACGCTCACAGAATCTTCTTGCCGAAGGCTGAGCAGGCCAGTTCGACGGCCAGGTCGGCGGTGCGGTTGTGTTCGTCGAGGATGGGGTTGACCTCGACGACTTCGAAACTGAGCAGGTGGCCGTGGTCGGCGATGATCTCCATGGCCAGGTGGGCTTCGCGGTAGGTGGCGCCGCCGCGGACGGGGGTGCCGACGCCGGGCGCGTCCTCGGGATCGATCCAGTCCATGTCGAGCGAGACGTGGTAGCCGGCGGTTCCCTGGGCAGCGGCGCGCAAGGCCTCTTCCATGACGGTTCTCATGCCGCGCTCGTCGATGTCGCGCATGGTGAAGACCTGGGTCACGCCGGCGCGTCGGATGTTCTCGCGCTCGGCGGTGTCGATGTCGCGCACGCCGATCAGGACGGTGTTCTCTGGGCTGATCTTGAGCGTGTAGCCGTAGATGTTGGCCAGCGGCTCCGGGCCCAGGCCCAGCAACGCGGCCAGCGGCATCCCGTGGACGTTGCCGGAGGGTGAGGTCGCCGGGGTATTGATGTCGGAGTGGGCGTCGATCCAGAGGACGCCGATCTTCTCTCCCCGGCGGCGGTAGTACTCGGCCACACCGCTGACGGAGCCGGCAGCCAGCGAGTGGTCGCCGCCCAGCAGTAGCGGCGTCTCACCGGCTTCCAGCGCCTTGACCACCGCCGCGGCGGTGCGGGTGCAAGCGCCGGCGATCTCGGCCAGGTAGCGGGCGTTTTCGGTGCCGGTCGTCTGGGTCTCGGCGATCTCGACGGCGATATTGCCGCCATCGACGACCTGGTGGCCCAACGCTTCCAAACGCGCTTCCAGCCCGGCGACGCGCATCGCCGAGGGGCCCATATCCACACCGCGACGGCTGGCGCCCATATCCAGCGGCACACCCAGAATGCGGATGTTGCGCGGGGGGAGCGGCGGTGCGGAGGGACTGGAAGCAGCGGAATGGTCAGCGGATTTCGACATGCAGAATTCTCCCTTAAAGCAGGCCGGTACGTACTTTTTCCTTTTGTCCACGGGGAACCATGCGGGGTCTCAAGCGCTTCGCCGCGCTTACGCAACCGGTTCGCCGGGATTCAGGCTTGACCTGGCCTCCAAGAAAGCTATTAGATCAGAGTCCGCACAACCTTTGATGAGCGGGCTGGCGTGAGAAGTGTTTTTCCTCGCCCAGGGAGCGATTTGAAAGATCTGCTTCAGGCCAGGGATTGAGCCAGGGTGCGACGCGCAGCCTGCCTTTTCACAAAGCAGAGACGAACCGTTGTGAGTTGGACAAGACTCGCGCTTAGACCGGATGAATGGGTCATTCATCGTGGTTAAGCGTGGACCGGGAGGTCCACGCTACAGCCGGCCGGGAGGCCGGCGCTACATTCAGGATGGGCGCTACTCTCAGGCCGGCGCTACATTCAGGCCGGCGCTACATTCAGGCCGGCGCTACATTCAGGACCGGCGCTTTATTGACTGGGTGACCAAAACACGCGAATTCGGTACGAGCAATCCTTGCGTTTTCCTTTGGCCGTTCGCAGCACATCCACAACACTCCAAACTTACGCGCGCGCACGAACAGGTACAAAGCCCTAAAGTACTCAGCAAATAAGTTGCGGCACCTAAAGTACCCACTATTTGAATCGCACCGAGAGTACGATAGTTAGTTATAGGGATACTTGCTCCGCCTTATTGCGGACGATCTTTTTCGCGCCTTTCTATAATAGAAATCGGCGGGAAAATCGATCGAGCGTCCTTTGGTGTCCGCGTTGCGATATTCGCTGTAACTGGTGCTTGTCCCATGAAGCGATGGATCTTCGCATTCGTATTCCTGACGATGCCGGCTAGCTTGAGCAGGGCAGCGCTGCCGGCGCCTCTGACGAATCTGCGTGCGATCGCCGCCGTCAGCAATGAGCAAGCCGCACTGGGGCCGGCGGTAAGTTTCGAGGCCACCGTTCTCTATTCCCGTCTTTACGAGAAGGCGCTGTTTGTTCAGGACGGCGACGCCGCCATCTACGTCTCCCCCACGACTCATCTGGCGTTGCTGCCGGGCGACCGGATTCTCATCAAGGGCGTCATGCAGCCCAGCTTTCATCCCATTGTGGTCAGCAGCGACATCGCCCTACTGCATCACGGCCCACTGCCCAAGCCCTTGAAGCCGGATCACGAGGAGTTGACCGACCCTCGTTTCGACTGCCGTCTGGTGACTCTGCATGCCCAGGTACGCTCTGCCGATGTGATTCTCAGTTCGGACCGCAAGAGCGGAAGCCTGCAACTGCTGGTGGACGGGAGAAACATCGAAGCCGTAGTGGACAGCGACGACGCCGACGCGATGCGTAATCTGCTGGATGCGGAGGTGGAAGCTACCGGAGCGCTTTCGGGCAGGTTCGACGGCAAGTTTCAGCGCACCGGGGTCATGTTACACGTCGCCCGGCTGGCGGACATCCAGGTGCTCAAGCCGGCGACGGCCAACCCCTGGGCGCTGCCGATTCAGCCCATGGATGAGTTGCTTACCGGCTATCGGGTGCAGGATTCCTCGCAGCGGTTCCATGTGCGCGGCACCATCACCTATTATCAGCCGGGCTCGGCGGTGGTTTTGCAGAACGGCACGAAAAGCCTGTGGATCTCGACGCATACGCGCAATCCTTTGCAACTCGGCGACATTGCCGATGCGGTCGGGTTCCCGAATCTGCGCAGCGATTTTCTGGCCCTGACGCGGAGCGAGGTGCAGGACAGTCTGGTGCAGGCTCCCATCCATCCGGTCGCCGCCGACTGGAAGCAATTGGCATCAAGCTCCAACATCTTCGACCTGGTCTCCATTGAGGGGCAGGTGGTAACCGAGGTCCGGGCGGGTTCGCAGGACGAGTATGTGGTAGCGGCGGACGGCCGTTTCTTCACCGCCATCTATCGCCATCCCGCCGCCACCAGCCAGATACCGCTGCCGCCCATGCGGCAGATCCCCCTGGGGTCGAGGATTCGCGTTACCGGCGTCTGCGTTCCCGAGAACTCCAATCCCTTCGATTACGACAGGGCCTTCAACATCCTGATGCGTTCCTTCGACGACATTGCCGTGGTTGCCGATCCTCCCTGGCTGAACATGCGCACCCTGGCGCTGATCGCCGGGGTGCTGCTGGCGATCGCCGTCGGCGGGGGCGGACGTAGCTGGTTTCTGGAGCGCAAGGTGCGCTGCCAGACCGCCATACTGGCGGCGCGCATCGAGGCTGACGCCACGCTGGAACGGCGGCGGGGCCTCATCCTGGAGGACATCAACGGCACACGTCCCTTGCGGGAGATCCTGGAAGCGATCACCGCCATGGTCTCGTTCAAGCTGAATGGCGCGCCCTGCTGGTGCCAGATCGGCGAAGATGCGCCGCTGGGGATCTGCCCGCCCGAGACGCAATCCCTGCACTTTGTGCAGGAAGCGATACCTGGCCGCTCCGGCGCGAAATTGGGTGCACTTTGCGCGGGCTTCAGCTCTGCCTCCGACCCCGGCGTACAAGAGATCGAGGCGCTTGTCGCCGGTGCGGCCTTGGCGGCGCTGGCCATCGAGACGCGGCGTGTTTACTCCGATCTGCGCCATCGCTCGGAGTTCGACCTGCTCACCGACAGCCAAAACCGCTTCTCCTTTGAACGCCACCTGGACGCACTAGTCGAAGAGGCGCGGCAAACCAACGGTATCTTCGGACTGATCTTCATCGATCTCGACCGCTTCAAGGAGATCAACGACCGCTTCGGCCACCGCACCGGCGATCTTTACCTGCAAGAGGTCAGCAAGCGCATGAAGAGCCAGCTCCGTTCCCGCGACTTGCTGGCGCGCCTGGGCGGGGACGAGTTTGGCGTACTGGTTCCCGAAGCAAATACCCATGAAGACGTCGAGGAGATCGCTCATCGCCTGCGGCGCTGCTTCGCCGACCCGTTCACCTTGGAGGAGATTGTCGTGGAGGGTTCCGCCAGCATCGGCATTGCGCTCTACCCGGCGGATGGCTTGACCAAGGACAGCCTGCTCAGTTACGCGGATGCCGCCATGTATGTGGTCAAGAACGCCCATCGCCAGAAGGGTAAAGGCTAAAGCGACGCGAGAAGGGCAATTCCCTTTGTGTTAGGTCGTCGCTCGCGGAGGTTCGCACCTGCTTGAATGCATGGTTTCTAAGTACGTCCATTCTGGACTCGCTGTAGGCGCCGGATCTTTGCTGCGCACCGCGACTGAATCGTTTATCCGGGGTTTTCAGCGCGCTCTTTTAAACCAAAGTACCCCACCGCACACGGCCCTGGAGGAGTAGGATGGGTGGGTGTAAATTAGGCCTTTTTGTATTGTCTTGAATGCTGCGTTTCAGTTCCTGAACTCTGTTCGAAAACGAAGGAGAGAGCGGAGAAACCAGCAAGGGCCCTCGGCTTCACTTCCATTCTGATCGGCTTTCTCGATGAAGAGATTCTTCTGCGTTATCGTTTTGTTTCTGGCCTGCAAGGGCCTCGCCTGGGGATTGGATGGCTCTCCCCTGGCCTCGTTGCGCGCTATCGATGGCTTGAGCCGGGAGCAGGCCCAGCAGGGACTTCTCGCCGCGTTTGAAGCCACTGTGCTCTTCTTCCGACCCTATGAGCAGACGCTTTATGTGCAGGACGGCGGAATAGCCCTGTATATCCGGGCCAACACGGATGCTGCGCTGCTTCCCGGCGATCGGGTGCGAATTGAGGGAACCACGTCGATGGGATTTCGTCCCTACGTGGCCAGCACCCGTATTGCCGTGCTGCGCCATGGGCCCCTGCCCCAGGCCCAGCCCGCCAGCTTCGACGATCTGATTGCCGGCCGCTACGACTGCCAGTTGGTTACGGTGCGGGGCGTGATTCGCACCGCGGATCTGGTCTCAAGAACGGACGTGCGCGACGGGAATCGCCCCATGCAGCGCAGCGGGCGATTGCAAATGCTGACCGATGGCGGTTATATCGACATCTTTGTCGAGTCCAGCGATGGCGACGCGTTGAGCCGCCTGATGGACGACGAAGTCGAGGTCACGGGCGCCGCCTCGGGCAGCTTTGACGGCAAGATGCAGCACACCGGCGTGCAGCTCTACGTTTCGACGCTCTCCGGGATCAAGGTGGTCAAGGCCGCTGCCGCCAGTCCATGGTCGCTCACTCCCACGCCGATGGATCAGATCATCAGCGCTTACCACGTACGCGATCTGACCCAAAGAGTACGGGTTCACGGGACCATCACCTACTATCAGCCGGGCACCGGAGTCACTCTCCAGGATGGCAACAAAAGCCTGTGGGTGGCCTCGGATACCAGGGAGCCACTTGGCGTGGGCGATGTTGTCGACGCGGTCGGCTTCCCCGATGCGCATAACGGTTTTCTCACCCTGATCCATGCCGAGGTCAGGGATACCAAGGTGCTTGCTCCTCTCGAGCCGCACCCCGTGCGTTGGACGGATCTGGTATCGAGCGGCAGAATCTTCGATCTGGTCTCGATCGAGGGCCGGGTGGTGACCGAGGTTCGAGAAGCCGCGCAGGACGAATATGTCATCATGGCCGACGGCCAACTCTTCTCCGCTGTGGTGCGCCACGAGGCCTCTCTGGATGTGGCGCCGACGGCCATCGCTCCACTGAAGCAAATCCCCTTGCAATCGAAGGTGCGGGTCTCCGGCATCTGCGTCCTGCAAGATTCGAATCCCTTCAACAGCCAGGTTCCTTTCACCATCCTGATGCGTTCTTTCGACGACATCCAGGTAGTGGCCAACCCTCCCTGGCTGAGCATTCGCAATCTGCTGCTGCTGGCCGCCATTCTGCTGGCAGTGGCCCTTGCGGGAGGCTTACGGAGCTGGAATCTGGAACGTAGATTGCGCTTGAAGAGCACCGCTCTGGCCACGCGCATCGAGGCCGAGGCGGCGCTGGAACGGCGGCGCGGCGCCATTCTGGAAGATATCAGCAGCGCCCGCCCCATCGACGAGATTCTCGATGCCATTTTGAGTATGGTCTCTTTCAAACTGGATGGCGCGCCCTGCTGGTGCCAGATCGATGAGGAGACTACCGTGGGGAAATGCCCGGCGGATGCCCATCGCCTGCGCATTCTGAGGGAAGAGATTCCCGGACGCACCGGGGCCAAACTGGGCGCGCTTTACGCCGGCCTCAACGCCCAGACCCAACTCAGCGCAGACGAAGCCGAGGCGCTGCTGGCCGGCGCGGGATTGGCGGGATTGGCCATCGAAACCGATCGCGTCTACTCGGATCTTGTCCATCGCTCCGAGTTTGACCAGCTTACCGACATCCACAATCGCTTTGCCCTCAACCGCTATCTCGACGAGTGCATCGAGCAAGCCCAAAAGGAATCTTCGATCTTTGCCCTGGTCTACATCGATCTCGACGATTTCAAGCAGATCAACGACCTCTATGGGCACCACGCCGGCGATCTCTACCTGCAAGAGGTTGCACGCCGCATGGACAGACTGTTGCGGCCCGAGGATTTGCTGGCTCGGCTGGGCGGCGACGAGTTCGCTCTGCTGCTGCCGAACCTGAGCGCCCCGAGCATCGCCGAAGAAGTCGTCCAGCGCCTGAATCTCTGCTTCGAGCGTCCCATCGTCATCGGCGAAGAGCGGCTGTACGCTTCCATCAGCGCCGGGATCGCCTTTTTCCCCGCCGACGGCAGATCGCGCGATGAGCTCTTTCACGTTGCCGATGCCGCCATGTACCAATCCAAACAGGGAAAACCGGAGCGCAAGAAAAAAGAGGAACGACGCCGGCTCAGCCAGAACTAGCGCATAGAACGCTGGAATTGGTGATTCATCCTGGACGAGCGCGGACGGGGAAGTCCGCGCAATTGCCGGCCAGGAGGCCAGCGTTCCAAACGCGAGGCTGGCGCTTCATTCCAAATCATGCGGTCACGGTGCGAGCGTTTGGGGGGCTGGCCGGGTCTGTTTTCGTTTCTTTTCCTTGTCGATTCCCATGGAGTGATCCGCCGTCATCCCGCGCCGATAGAATCTTGATAGAAGTTGTCATTTCGGATTCTGCAAGGTGGACGCTTTTTCATGTTCAGACGGGCCTCAGCTTTGGCGGCTGTTTTGGGTTGGTTTACAGTTGCCTGGGCGGCCGCGCCCGGCGCACTGAACAGTCTTCAGGCCGTTCGTGCACTGGACAACCCGCAGGCTGCCAAGGCCCTGCCCGCGTCTTTCGAGGCCACTGTCACCTATTACCGGAACGACGATGTCGATCTGTTTGTGCAGGAGAACGGAGCCGCGGTCTACGTTCTCACCTCGGCAGGCGGCAATTTGCTCCCCGGCGATCGTGTTCTGGTCTCGGGAAAGACAAAAGACAGTTTCCGTCCGTTTATCGTTGCCGAGCGAGTGACGGTGCTGCATCATGGCTCCCTGCCAGCCCCTTTGCCGGTGCAATTCGAGGAGCTGATCCGCGCCCGGCAGGATTGCATGAGGGTAAAGCTGCGCGCCGTGGTGCGCACCGCAAACATTGTAGGGACCAAGGCTTCTCCCTCGGTTTTTTTGGAAGCCCTTATGGATGGCGGCTTTGTCGACGTCATCGTCGACAGCGGCGACGCGCAGGCCCTGGCACGGATGCTGGATGCCGAGGTGGAGGTTACCGGGGTGGTCGGGGCCAAATTCGACCAGAAGATCGAGTTGACCGGAATCCGCATCAATGTGCAGAGTCTGGCCGACATCCGGATTCTGCATCCATCGCCCGTCAAATTGGCATCACTTCCTTTGACGCCCATGGGCGAGATACTCGGGAATTACAAGATTCAGGATCTCTCGGGCCGGGTCAGAATCCGCGGTACGATCACTTACTATCAGCCCGGGTCGAACATCGTGCTGCAAGATGGAAGCAAAAGCCTGTGGGTCTCGACCCTCACCAGCCAGCCCCTGCGCGTGGGCGACATCGCCGAGGTCACCGGCTTTCCCGAGGTGCGCTACGGCTATCTGGGCATTGCCCACGCCGAGATCCAGGACACAGACATCTGGGCGCCCATCCAGCCCATCCCCATCGGTTGGCAGGAGCTCGGCTTTGGAGGCAATGCCTTTAACCGCGTCAGCATCGAAGGCCGGGTGGTGAGACAAGTGCGCGAGGCGGCCCGCGACGAGTACGTCCTGACCGCCGGCGGGCACCTGTTTTCAGCCAACTTCCGCCATCCGCTGCCCAGCGTCTCGCTTCTTCCGCCGCCCATCAAAATCATCCCGGAAGGCTCGCTGGTTCGCGTTACCGGCATCGGCATGTTCTATAGCACCGACGCTTTCAACGGCCCCATCGCTTCCGACCTGCTGCTGCAATCGCTGGACGACATTACCGTGATTGCCCGTCCCTCCCTGCTGAACGTGCGCAACCTGGTGACGCTGGTGCTGGTGCTGCTGGCGGCTCTGGTTGCGGCGACCCTGCGGGGACTGTTCCTGGGACGCAAGGTGTTGCGCCAGACGGCGGCCATCGCCGCCGACAATGAAGCAGCGGCCGCACTGGAACGCCAGCGCAGCCGCGTCCTGGAAGACATCAACGCCTCCCGGCCCCTGGCCGAGATACTCGAAGAAATTGCCGTGAGCGTCTCTCTTCGCCTCAAGGGAGACCCCTGCTGGTGTGAGATCCCCGCGGGTGCAACTGTCCTTGGCAACCGTCCCGCCGATCTCACCCACCTGCGCCTGGTCCGGGTGGAGATTGCGGCGCGCTCCGGTCCGGCCCACGGGCTTTTCTTTGCGGCCTTCGATCCCACCGCGCCCCCGCTCCCGCTGGAGGCGGACGCTTTGGCCACGGGCGCCAAGCTTGCCACGCTGGCCATCGAGACCCAAGATCTTTACTCCAATCTGCGTCACCGCTCGGAGTTCGATCAACTTACCGACCTGCACAACCGCTACTCCCTGGATCTGCAACTCGACGATTTCATCGCCGCGGCCAACCAGGCCGGCACATGCTTTGCTTTGATCTACATCGATCTGGACGATTTCAAGCAAGTCAACGACCGGCACGGCCATCATGTGGGCGATCTCTACCTGCAGAAATTCGCTTTGCGCATCAAACACCAGCTTCGCGCCCAAGACGTTCTGGCGCGGATGGGCGGCGATGAGTTTGCCCTCATCCTCCCCGAGGTTCGTACACGCAGCGAGGCCGCCGAGATCTTTCAGCGCCTGGACCGTTGCTTCGTGCACCCGCTCTCCATCGAAGGCCGTTCGCTGTTCGTCTCCATGAGCGCGGGCATCGCGATCTTTCCAAATGACGGCAACTCGAAGGACGATTTGATCCGGATTGCAGATGAAGCCATGTACGCAGTCAAAATCGCCAAGCGGGTGAAACGAGCGTCTGAAGCCGAAGACGCCCTGCGGAGCGATTGAATCTGAATCCGGCAGACTTTCCCCTGTTCAGGGGACTTCTTTGCCATATAACATCCATATTTACAAGCACTTGTCATCCTGAGCGAAGCGAAGGATCTGTGTTTCCGGCTTCACCCAATGGGCTACCACAAAACCGCAGATCCTTCGCTTCGCTCAGGATGACAACTGATTGAATTTGCATAGTTTAAGCTCCAATGCCAGGTCTCTGGATTCGGTGGAATCGCCGGAATTAGGTTGAATTGTGCATTCCACATAAAGGCAGAAAGGCCCGGCTTGCGCCGGGCCTTTCAGTTGGTTTGAACCAGTAAGACATGACCTGGAGGGCTGTCCTACTCTGCCGCCATCTCTTCCGCTTCGCCTTCCTGGCGCATAAGCTCCAGTTCGCGCTCGGCGGCTTCGATCTCGGCCGAAACCTCCTGCTGCACACGGGCTGCCGCTTCTTCCAGCTCGGGAGAGAGCTGCACGTTGCGGTAGTACTCGAGGCCGGTGCCGGCAGGGATGAGACGGCCGACAATGACGTTCTCCTTGAGGCCGCGCAGGTTGTCGATGGCCCCGTTGATGCTGGCCTCGGTGAGTACGCGGGTGGTCTCTTGGAAGCTGGCCGCCGAGATGAAGCTGTCCGTGGACAACGACGCCTTGGTGATGCCCAGCAGCAGCGGACGGCCGATCGCCGGGCGGCCGCCAGTGGCCAGAACCCGCTCGTTCTCCGCGGTAAAGCGGAAGCGATCGATCTGCTGCTCCATGAGGAAGTTGGTGTCGCCAATCTCGTCGATGCGCACCCAGCGCAGCATCTGGCGGACGATGACTTCGATGTGCTTGTCGCTGATGGCCACGCCCTGCAGACGGTAGACTTCCTGGATCTCGTTCACCAGATAAGCCTGCAGCGCCTTTTCACCGAGCACGGCAAGAATGTCGTGCGGGTTCAAGGGACCGTCCATCAGCGGGTCGCCGGCGCTCAAGCGCTCGCCTTCCTGCACGTTGACGTGAATGCCGCGCGGCACCGAGTATTCGCGCTCGTCGCCGTTGTCGGCCGTGACGTAGATCTTGCGCTGTCCCTTGGCCACTTCGCCGAAGCGGACCACGCCGTCGATCTCGCTGATGATGGCCGTCTCACGCGGCTTGCGAGCTTCAAAGAGCTCGACGACACGGGGCAGACCGCCGGTGATGTCCTTGGTGCGGGTGCTCTCCTTGGGAATTTTGGCGAGCACATCGCCGGGACCGACTTCAGCGCCGTCTTCGATCATCAAGTGAGCGCCGCGGGGCAGCAGATAGCGCTTGTGCGCCTTGGCGTTCTTCACCAGGAAGGTGGGCTGGCGCTTTTCGTCGGGCGCATCGGCAACCACCCAACGGGAGAGGCCGGTGACTTCATCGACTTCTTCGTTGAGCGTGATGCCTTCCTGCGTCCTTGAACTGCACCGTACCGCCGATCTCGGTGAGGATGGAGTAGGTGTACGGGTCCCACTCGGCCAGCAACTGACCCAGCACAACCTGTTCGCCGTCCTTCACGCGGAGGCGCGCGCCGTAAACGACCTGATAGCGCTCCTTCTCACGGCCGCGATCGTCCTGCACCGCGATGGAGCCGGAACGGTTCATGGCCACCAGCGTGCCGTCCTTGCTTTCGACGTGGCTCAGATTGATAAAGCGCACCGTGCCCTTGTTCTTGGCATCGAGGCGCGACTTGTCTTGCACACGGCTGGCGGTGCCGCCGACGTGGAAGGTGCGCATGGTCAACTGCGTTCCCGGCTCGCCGATGGACTGCGCCGCGATGACACCGCAGGTCTCGCCCAACTCGACCATGCGGCCCGAACCCAGGTTGCGGCCGTAGCACAGCGAGCAAACGCCGCGCTTGGATTCGCAGGTCAGCACCGAACGGATCTTGACCCGCTCGACACCCGCGCCCTGAATCGCCGAGGCGATGTCTTCGTCGATCTGCTGGTTGATGTCGATGACGATGTTGCCGTCGTAGTCCTTGATCTTTTCCAGCGAGACGCGGCCGATGATGCGGTCGCGGAGCGGCTCGATGATCTCGCCCGACTCGACGATCGATCCGACATAGATGCCCTCGACCGTGCCGCAATCGAACTCGGTCACGATCACGTCTTGAGCCACGTCGACCAGGCGGCGGGTCAGGTAGCCCGAGTCGGCGGTCTTCAGCGCCGTATCGGCCAGGCCCTTACGCGCGCCGTGCGTCGAGATGAAGTACTCGAGCACGGTCAGGCCTTCGCGGAAGTTCGCCGTGATGGGCGTCTCGATGACTTCGCCCGAGGGCTTGGCCATCAGTCCGCGCATACCGCTGAGCTGACGAATCTGCTGCTTCGATCCACGAGCGCCGGAATCGGCCATGATGTAGATGGGGTTGAATGCGCCTTCGGTGTCGGCCTTCTTCATGTTGCCGAACATCTCGTCGGCCACGCGATCAGTCACCGCGGACCACATCTGAATGACCTTGTTACTGCGCTCGCCGTTGGTGATGGCGCCGTCCATGTACTGCTTCTGGACTTCGATCACCTTGCGGTCGGCCTCTTCCACGACGGTGTACTTGGTGTCGGGAATGACCATGTCGTCCAGGCCCACGGAGAGGCCGGAACGCGTGGCGTAGTTAAAGCCCAGCGCCTTGATGTTGTCCAACATGCGCACCGTCACCTCGAGACCGAGGTTCTGGTTGCAATAGTCCACCAACTGGCCGATACCCTTCTTCTTGAGCAGGCCGTTGATGAACGGCATTCCCGGCGGCAGCGAGTCGTTGAGAATCACGCGGCCCACGGTGGTCGAGAGGTACTGCTTGTTGAACTCCACCGCTTCGGTGTGGGTCAGATCCTGATCGTCGTAGGCCGTGGTCATATCCAGGACCTTGCCGGTGTAGCGCAGGCGGATGGGCGAGAGGGTCTCGACCTCTTTGGCCTCGAGCGCCATCAGGATCTCTTCGGTATTGGCGAAGACGCGGCCTTCGCCCTTGGCGCCCTTCTTGGCCTTGGTCAGGTAATAGAGTCCCAGCACCATGTCCTGCGTGGGCACGGTGATGGGGTGGCCGGAGGCGGGCGAGAGAATGTTGTGCGAGGCCAGCATCAGCACGCTGGCTTCGATCTGCGCCTCGGGCGAGAGCGGAATGTGCACGGCCATCTGATCGCCGTCGAAGTCGGCGTTGAAGGCCGTGCAGACCAGCGGGTGAATCTTGATGGCCTTGCCCTCGACCAGCACCGGCTCAAAGGCCTGAATGCCCAGACGGTGAAGGGTAGGGGCGCGGTTCAGCATGACGGGGTGATCCTTGATGACTTCCTCAAGGATGTCCCACACCACCGGCTCCTGCATCTCGACCATCTCTTTGGCTTGCTTGATGGTGGTGCAATGGCCGGTCTGCTCCAGGCGGTGATAAATGAAGGGCTTGAAAAGTTCCAGCGCCATCTTCTTGGGCAGACCGCACTGGTGCAGCTTCAACTCAGGACCAACAACGATCACGGAACGGCCGGAGTAATCCACGCGCTTGCCGAGCAGGTTCTGACGGAAACGGCCCTGCTTGCCCTTCAACGTATCGGAGAGGGACTTCAGCGGACGGTTGTTTGCGCCTCTGAGCACACGGCCACGACGGCCGTTATCGAAGAGCGCATCGACGGCTTCTTGCAACATTCGCTTTTCGTTGCGCACGATCACTTCCGGCGCGTGCAGATCCATCAGCTTCTTCAACCGGTTGTTGCGGTTGATGACGCGGCGATAGAGGTCGTTCAAATCGGAGGTCGCAAAGCGGCCGCCATCCAGCGGCACCAGGGGGCGCAACTCGGGAGGAATGACCGGCAGCACGTCGAGAATCATCCACTGCGGCTTGTTGTCGCTCTTGCGGAAGGCCTCGACGACCTTCAGGCGCTTGGCGTACTTGATCTTCTTCTGCGCGGAGGTTTCGGTCTTCATGCGCTCGCGCAGTTCAATGCCCAGCTCGTCGATCTGCACGCGCTTGAGCAGTTCCTTGATCGCTTCAGCGCCCATCATGGCCTTGAAGCCGGAGGGGCGGAACTGCTGATCGAGTTCGCGGAACTTGGTCTCGTCCTTGATGATCTCGCGCTCTTTCACCGGCGCTTCGCCGGGATCGACCACGACATAGGACTCGAAGTAGAGAATGCTCTCCAGGTCGCGCAGCGAAATGTCCAACAAGTGGCCGATGCGCGAGGGCAGGCCCTTGAAGAACCAGACGTGCGAACAGGGCGAAGCCAGCTCGATGTGGCCCATGCGCTCGCGGCGCACCTTGCTGACCGTGACTTCGACGCCGCACTTGTCGCAGATCACGCCGCGGTGCTTCATGCGCTTGTATTTGCCGCACAGGCACTCCCAGTCGGTGACGGGTCCAAAGATGCGGGCGCAGAAGAGGCCGTCGCGCTCCGGCTTGAAGGTGCGGTAGTTGATGGTTTCGGGCTTGGTGACCTCACCATGCGACCAGCTGCGGATCTTCTCCGGCGATGCCAGCATGATGCGGATAGCGTCGAAATCGGTAATCGGGCTGGTGAGTTCAAACGGGTTCGAACGGAACAAGGCGACCCTCCTTGGCGGGCCTTTTGGGCCACTGCCGCGGCTTTTCCCGGGATTGCTGAAGAGTTCTTCCTTCCCGGGAAGCGGTTTTTGCCGCTTTCAAGAAGAACCCATAAAACAGGGATTAGGGGTTAGGGGTTAGGGGTTAGTTATCGGGAAATCCATGCCAGGCAGTCCAGATCGTTCGTGGGCACCATAACCGGACTAACCCCTAATCCCTAACCCCTAATCCCTTTCCATCAGTCGGCTACGGCTGCCGCGATCTCGGGCGCGGGCAGCTTCTTGATGAGATCCGCGCGTTTGATCAGCTCCACGTCCAGGCACAGCGACTGCAATTCGCGAATCAGCACGTTGAACGACTCGGGAACACCTGGCTCGATGGCCGCCTCGCCCTTCACGATGGCCTCGTAGATCTTGGTGCGGCCATAGACATCGTCGGACTTGGCAGTGAGCAGCTCCTGCAGGATGTAGGCCGCGCCATAGGCTTCCAGCGCCCACACTTCCATCTCGCCGAAGCGCTGTCCGCCGAACTGCGCCTTGCCGCCCAGCGGTTGCTGGGTAATCAGCGAGTACGGTCCGATGGAACGCGCGTGGATCTTGTCGTCGACCAAGTGCGAGAGCTTCAGCATGTAAATGTAGCCCACCGTCACCGGCTGTTCGAACTGATCGCCGGTCATGCCGTCAAAGAGCGCCGTCTTGCCCGAAGAGGGCAGTTCGGCCGCCGCCAACAGAGCCTTGATCTCGCTCTCCTGGGCGCCGTCGAAGACCGCCGTGCCGAACCAGATGCCGCGTTTCATGCCGGCCGCGACGCGCAACAGCATCTCGTCGTCCAGCTCCAGCAGTTGGCGCAGCGTGGCAGTTCCGGCGAACTCCTTCTTCATCACCGTGCGTACGTGCTCGGCGTCGGTTACACCCAGGACCAATCCTGCGATCTTCAAGCCCAGCGCGTGTGCCGCCCAGCCCAAGTGCGTCTCCAGGATCTGCCCCACGTTCATACGGGAGGGCACGCCCAGGGGATTAAGCACGATCTCGACCGGCGTTCCATCGGGCAGATACGGCATGTCTTCCTCGGGAAGAATGCGCGCGATCACGCCCTTGTTGCCGTGGCGGCCGGCCATCTTGTCGCCCACCGACAGCTTGCGCTTCATGGCGATGTAAACCTTGACCAGCTTGATGACGCCGGGAGGCAGTTCGTCGCCCTTCTGCAGCTTGCCGATTTTTTCATTGGTGATCTTGCGCAGCACTTCGATCTGCCGCGAAGTCATCTCTTCGATCTCATCGATCTGCTCGTTGACGCGGGGGTCCTTGTCGGCGTAGCGGATGCGCTTGAGGTTCTTGGTCGAGATGCGCTCGATGGTCTCGCGATCGAGGATGAGGCCCTTGGTCAAGAGGCGCTTGTTGGTGCGCTCGTCGTGCAAGTCGGCCAGCACTTCTTTGCCGCCCAGAATGCCGTCGAGGCGCTTCAAACGCTCGTCGGTCAAAATGCGGATTTCGTCGCCGAGGTTCTTCTCCAGTTTGTTCACATACTCAGCTTCGATCTGCTTGGCGCGTTCGTCCTTCTCCTGGCCCTTGCGGCTGAAGATCCTGACATCGACGATGGTTCCCTCGATGCCCGGAGGGCACGTCAGAGATGCGTCGCGCACATCGCCGGCCTTTTCACCGAAGATGGCGCGCAGCAGCTTCTCTTCCGGCGTCAACTGCGTCTCGCCCTTGGGCGTGACCTTGCCGACCAGAATGTCGCCGTGCTTGATCTGAGCGCCGATGCGGATCACGCCGCTCTCGTCGAGATCGCGCAGCGCGTGCTCGCTGACGTTGGGAATATCGCGGGTGATCTCCTCGGGTCCCAGCTTGGTGTCGCGGGCTTCGATCTCGTACTCCTCGATATGCACCGAGGTGTAGTAGTCCTCGCGCACCAGCTTCTCGCTGATGAGGATGGCGTCCTCGAAGTTGTAGCCGCGCCAGGGCATGAAAGCCACCAGCACGTTGCGGCCCAGCGCCAACTCGCCCTGCTCGGTGCAAGGACCGTCGGCGATGACCTGGCCCTTCAGCACCCGATCGCCCTGACGGACCACCGGCTTTTGATTGATGCAGGTGTTCTGGTTGGAGCGCTTGAACTTGATGAGCTGATAAATGTCGGAACCCACCTCGCGCGACAACTGCGTGGGATGATGCTCGCCCTCGACGCGCACGATGATGCGCTCGGAGTCGACCGAGTCCACGATGCCGTTGCGCTTGGCCAGGATCACGGCGCCGGAGTCGCGCGCGGTGACGCCTTCCATGCCCGTGCCCACCAGCGGCGCCTCGGCCACCAGCAGAGGAACCGACTGGCGTTGCATGTTGGCGCCCATCAGAGCGCGGTTGGCGTCATCGTGCTCCAGAAAGGGAACCAGCGATGCGGCCACCGAGACCAACTGCTTGGGCGAAACGTCGATGTAATCGACCTCGGCCTGATTGACCAGCACGAAGTTGCCCTGACGCCGCGCATTCACCAGATCCTCGGTGATTACGCCTTCTTCGTTGAACTCGATGTTGGCCTGGGCGATGGTGTGCTTGTCCTCTTCCCATGCCGAGAGATAGAAGCTGAAGGGCATGTTGTCGATGCCGCGCTTGCCCTCGGCCTTGAGCTTGGCATTGAGCCGTCCCGCTTCTTCCTTCTCGATGTGGTCGCCCACACGCAGGCCGCTTTCGCCGGCGTTGACGATCTCGACGAAGTCCAGAATGCGGCCGTCCTTGACCTTGCGGTAAGGCGACTCGATGAAGCCGTACTCATTGATGCGGGCAAAGCAGCTCAGCGAGCTGATCAGGCCGATGTTCGGGCCTTCAGGAGTCTCGATGGGGCAGATGCGGCCGTAGTGCGTGGGGTGCACGTCGCGCACCTCGAAGCCGGCGCGTTCACGCGACAGACCACCGGGTCCAAGAGCCGAGAGACGCCGCTTGTGCGTGATCTCGCTGAGAGGGTTGGTCTGATCCATGAACTGCGACAACTGCGACGAACCGAAGAACTCGCGGATGGCCGCCATCACCGGCTTGGCGTTGATCAGGTCGTGCGGCATGGCCGTCGACAGCTCCTGATAGACGCTCATCTTTTCCTTGATGGCGCGCTCCATGCGCACC